>Ga0209187_1000071_pt1 | contig 232325 bp, 206 predicted proteins | sample BantaG_FD_187430 | JGI IMG/M metagenome (GOLD analysis project Ga0209187, IMG submission 187430) | Marine algal microbial communities from Bantry Bay, Ireland - BantryBay_4 metaG (SPAdes) (version 2) | ecosystem: Host-associated > Algae > Red algae > Unclassified | place: Bantry Bay, Ireland... | reverse complement strand
AGTTCACTTGGAGGGTTGACGCCCGCAGAGTACGAGTTTATGTGGAAGTCTGGAGATTTAAAAAAACACGGAATTCCTTCTGTGATAAAACTTTGGGATGGAGCCTCCAACTAAAGGGTACAGGTCAAAGTGTTCTCTGCCAAAAGTCAACTTTTTAACATTCCTCTTCAATGAATGAGGGAGCAATATTTGTTCAAATTTATATTGAGAATGATAAAGAGGTCTTTTTTCATAACTCCAACATGAGTTTTGGCTTTTCAAGTCTACCAAACATATATATTTATCCGAAGCATAGACGTTCAATGCTTTTTGGTAGTTATCAAAAATTCAGGCATATTCCTAAAGAAAGCTGAATCACTCCAGCAAAAAAAATTATTTTTAAGCCCTATCGCACAAGCAAAACCACTCCCAAAAGCTATAGACTTAACTTTAACTTTTGGCCTTTGAAATGCCAAAAAAGATTTTTCTTGTTCATTGTAGCACTGTAACTGTCTCGAGCGATCAAAAATACACAATTCTTCTTTTCTATAACCTTGCTCCAATCAAGGTGAGCCATTTTCCTGTTATTCAATTTCTTTTCATGAACATATTGAATAAAGCCTTTACACAAGAGATGTTTAGAAATTTAAGCCGCCAGAGTTGTCCCGAGACTTTGCTCGACGAGAGCCTCACACAATTCACTGAAGGCTTCGTGTACATTCACGTTATCTTTTGCAGAGGTATACAAGATGTTCACAGCATCTTTAAAAATTATTTTTTTCAAATCTTCTTTGGTAATTTTTAGCTCTTGAGCTTCAACAAGATCATATTTATTCATGACGATACTGTAGAGAGCATTGGGATTTCTTGCTTTAAATGCCGCCACATGCATTTGAAGATTATCAATCGTTTTTTCTCGAGTGAGGTCGCAGACAATTAACGCAGCAGAAGCCGCCGACAAATACCCCGGTGGAAGTTCGTGATAGTGCCGAGTTCCTTCAAGATCCCAAATGATGGCTTCAAACTGTAAGTCATCTGCCTTTAACTTCACATCTTTCCTGAGAATTCGTGCGCCGATGGTACTCAAATAATCGTGAGAAAATCGTTGATCGACAAAACGATCCGTTAAAGAGGTTTTACCAACCGCCATATCACCTAAAAGACAAATTTTTCTCACTACTCTACTCATAATATTTATTGCTCTACTTATTTATCGCATGAATAGAGGAAAAACTGAGGAAAAAATTCAGTTCTTAACTTAAATTTTATACTTTTTTGAACAAAAGACTGGCGTTCGTTCCACCGAAGCCGAAACTATTACTGAGTGCATAATTCATTTCTTTTTCAATGGATTTGTGAGGAGTATAGTTCAAGCGACATTCGGGATCTTGATCATTCAAATTAATTGTTGCGGGTATGATCCCGTTTTTTAAAGCTAAACAACAGATAATTGCCTCCAAAGAAGCTGCAGCCCCTAAGAGGTGTCCCGTCATTGATTTAGTCGAAGAACAGTGTAATCCACTCAATGCATGTGGAATACAGGACTCAATAGCTCGTGACTCGGCAACATCACCAACTCGAGTACTTGTTCCATGCATGTTCACATAATCTAGTTGTGAAGGGTCAAAATTGGCATCTTCAAAGCACTGCTCCATGCAAGCTCTAGCACCAGAACCATTTTCAGGTGGTGAGGTAATATGGTGTGCATCTGAATTGGTCCCATAGCCAATCATTTCTGCAACTGGATCTTGAGTAAATTTCTCAGACTCTAAAATGAGCACTCCCGCTCCTTCGGACATGACAAATCCATCTCGATTGACGTCAAAAGGTCGAGAAGCTTTTTGAGGCTCTTCATTTCTTTTTGAGAGCGCATTCATTGAAGAAAAGCCGGCAATAGCAATATCATTTAACGGAGCTTCTGCACCGCCAACAATAGCCGCGTCCAAATATCCATGGCGAATCATTCTCATGGCTTCGCCCAGGGCATGAGCGGAACTCGAACAGGCTGAAGTAATACAATAATTGGGTCCTTCAATTTTTCGAAGTTGGCTCAAATAACCACTCGCAATATTTGAAATCACTCCCGGTATAAAAAACGGTGAAACCCTTTTCCCATTGTTTCGAGCAAGTACGGCTTGTTGAATTGTTGTTAGCCCACCAACACCTGAAGAAATAAAAATCCCAATACGCTTGGACTCAATCCTTTTTTCAATACCTGAAGCCTCTAAGGCATCAATGGCAGCCACCAATGCAAGCTGCACAAAGCGGTCAATTCTTCTGAGTAATTTTTTTTCAAGAACCGCTTCGCCTTGGAAGTTTTTAATTTCACCACCAAATTTTATAGCAAGATCATCAACTGGTAAATTTTCTAAATTTGAAATTGCCGATTCACTAGAAATAATTCTTCGCCAGAATTCGTCAACTTGGCAAGCATGTGCCGAGACGACCCCCAACCCACTCACAAAAACTCGAGAATTCACCGATGAGCTCACTGAATAAACTTAAGCTTGAACTTTGCTTTTTATGTAAGAGGCTACATCAGAAACACTCTTAATTTTTTCAGCATCTTCGTCTGGAATTTCTAAATCAAACTCTTCTTCCATGGTCATGACAAGCTCAACAATGTCGAGACTATCCGCACCAAGGTCATCCACGAAAGAAGCTTCTGGGGTTACAGAAGCCGCATCAACACTCAATTGTTCTACAATAATTTTTTTTACTTTTTCTTCTAAATTCATTTTCATCATTCTCCAAATTTCTTCTTAACCTTTTTAAATTTCATCCGCACTGGAATCAAACATATAAACCACCACTCACATTAAGTACCTGCCCCGTAACGTAACGCGACATATCGCTACATAGAAAAACAGCTGCATGAGCAATATCATCAACATTTGCGATCTCAGAAAGTGGAATCGCGTCAAATATTTTTTTTCGCTGTTCCTCGCTCAAAGCCCGAGTCATATCCGTCTCCACAAAGCCAGGGGCAATGGCGTTGACCCTAATCTTTCGAGAAGCCACCTCTAGGGCTAAAGATTTCGTCAGTGAGTTCACAGCACCCTTCGTCGCCGAATAAGCCGTTTGCCCAGCACTACCCATCAAAGAAACCACTGAACTCATAAAAATAATTGTGGGACTCTTTTCAGATTTGATCAAATAGCGTAAAGACTCTTTGCTCAACAAATAAGTCCCTTTAAAGTTAACATCAATTAAGCGATCCAAATCTGACTCTTTAAAGCGCATCATGAGCTGATCGTGAACAATTCCCGCATTATTGATTAAAACGTCGAGCCCGCCCCACTGTGTTTTTATGTTTTTAAAAAATTCTGAAAAAGTCTCTGTTTGAGATAAATTCAATGACAGACTCAAGACTTCTGAGGCTCCCAATTCTTTTAATTCAGCATTTAATAACTCTGCTGATTTGAGAGCTTCTTCTGAGTTTTGAGTTTGCGTCCACGCAATGGAAGCTCCTAAGCCCGCCAGCTTTTTAACAATTCCAAGACCAATGCCTCGAGAAGCCCCAGTCACTAATATTTTTTTTCCACGTAAATCAGCTGCAAGCATTTTTAAACTCCTCAAGATTTCCAATATTTTTCACATCTGACCACTCTTCCCACTGATAGCGTTTGATCATATTTTTTAAAACCTGTGAAGGCCCCACTTCAAGTACCCGCTGAATTTTAGCTTTTCTAGCTTCGATCATTGAAGGATACCATAAAACTGATTGAGTGATTTGCTTGATTAAATTCGATCGAATCAGAGCCGCATCGTCGCTCCCCACAAATTGAGCATCAATATTAGCAATGTACTTTGAATCAACTTTATGAATTTCTAAGCTTTGAATCACTTCCTGCATTTTTTCCTGTGCGGGTAGCATGAGTTCCGAATGAAAAGGCGCACTCACTTTTAATTTGATGAACTTTTTGTACCCTTCTAAATTGTACTCTTTTAAAAAATTTGGAAAAAGCTCTAAAGCCTTTTCAGAACCCGAAATAATAATTTGCTCAGGAGAATTGTAATTGGCACAAAATAACTGCTCCGAGCTTTCTTTAAAAAATTTCGACAAAAAAACTTCGAGCTCTAAAAAATAGTTTTTTTCAGGATTCTTCTTAAAAAGTAGTGCGCTCATGCCACCACCTGAAGCTTTAGCCATGGCTAAGCCTCGAGCTCGGACACATTTCGCGGCCTCGTACAAAGACAAAGCACCCATGGCAACAAGTGCCGAATACTCACCAAGAGAATGTCCGGCAAAAACACGATCTTGTGACTCTCCTAAAAAATCTTCATTTTCACGCATCAGAACAGTCCAAATAGAAATTGAAACCACCAAAATGGAGATTTGAGTCTTATCGGTTTGAGCTAATTCTGATTCCGAAGAATCAAATATAATTTTTTTTAAATTTAACTGAGAGGCATCGCTTGCTTCTTCAAAAAGTTCCTGAACATATTTAAAGTTCTCATAAAAGTCTTTCGCCATTCCCGGATACTGAGAACCTTGACCAGGAAAAACAAAAAGATTCATAAACGCCTACCAGCGAATAAGCACAGCACCATAAGTAAAACCTGCACCAAAGACATCACACAAAACTAAGTCGCCCCGCTTCAACTGTCCATTCAAATGCATTTCAGCTAAAGAAGTCGCCACGGTTGCCGCCGAAGTGTTGCCCCAACGATCTAAATTCACATAAGTTTTTTCCATCGGAAATTTAAGCATTTTCGCCACCATTTCAATAATCCGAATATTTGCTTGATGCGGAATAAAGTGATCGACCTGATCAATGCTCACTCCTGCAGTTTTTAAAACCTCAGTGGCAGCTTGGACCATCCCCTTTACCGCGTTTTTAAAAACGTCTTGTCCCTGCATTTTAATACAATATAATTGCTCATCATTTACTTCTTTATTAGAAAAAGGAAGAGCACTTGCCCCTCCTGGAATTTCGAGACTGCCGTGAGTGTCGTATTGAGAATACAATTTTGAAGCTAAAAATTCAGAAGATCCATAATGACTATCTCCCTCAACTGCTTCTACCAAAACACAACCAGCACCATCCCCGAAAAGGACACAGGTATTTCTGTCGCTCATGTCCAGAGCGCCAGAAATAGCTTCTGCTCCAAAGAGCATTATTTTTTTATGTACTCCTGAACGAATAAAAGCATCTACTGTATGCAGCCCTGAAACAAAACCAGCACAAGCTCCTGACAGATCAAATGAGCCAGCATTTTTAAGTCCCAAAGAGTCGGTCAGAGTTACCGACATATTTGGCAAAAAACGTTCTGGACTCACCGTACAGACAATACATAGATCAACTTCCTCTGCTTTCCACCCAACAGACTTTAAAGCCTGCTCTCCAGCAATTTTACAAATGTCACCTAATTGTTCGCCATTTTCGCGGTCGACAAAACGTCTTTCTTTAATTCCAGTTCGATTGCGAATCCACTCATCATTGGTATCGACTAAAGTTGAAAGATATTCATTCGTAATGACTTTGGAAGGCTTTCCCAGCCCCGTTCCCACTATTTTAGAATAAAATGGCATTTAAAAAGTCTCTGAAGATGATGAAGAAATTAGGCCTGTTTTTTTTCAGCTCTAAGTTCATCTCGAGTTTTAAATATTTTTTTCCCTTTATACCAACCCAATGGGCTCACTCGATGCGGAGGAACGGACTCTCCAGTTTCAGGACAAACACTCCAACCTTTTGGGACTAAAAAATCGTGAGCTCTTCTACTTCCTCGTTTTGAACGAGATTTCTTGGATTTAGGTACAATCATGAGTTTAACTTTCCTTTTAATGTGCCAAGTGCGGCAAATGGTGACTCTGCTTCTTCGAGATCATTTTGTCCAGTAAATTCAGAAATATCCTTACAAATATGAGCAGTTCCATCGAATTCCTCTTCTGGCACTTCGCAAATTTTCTCCGTAAGAATGAGTTGTTCAGAGAGTAATTCAAGTAAATTCAGCTCAGGTCTTTCAAGGTACTGAAAATGGGCATCTGCGGCATCATCTGAGTCTTCAAATTTCTCATAATTCTCTAAAACCTTATAAAAAAGCTGTATTTGCCCCTCTCTTTGAGCCTGAGCCTCTTCACCACAACGGGAACACAAAACAGGGCATTTTGCCTGAAAAGAGCCCTCTACTTGTAGCTCTGAAGAAAAATACCTTAAATCCAACACTGCTGAGTATTGAACCGCTGCCGCCCAGTCTTCAGCTTTTCTACTGGAAGTTGGAAAAGCAGGCGCAGAGCGCTCTAGCATGGCCCTCAACCACTCAGTCTTCTCTACATGAAGCTCTAAGTGACGGTCCTTCTTTTGGAGCTCTTTTACGGGAATAATGAATTCTTTTTTCACAGGGCATTAGCTTAGCACTAAAGATGATTCGATGCACTAGATTCCGCTTCTCTTCTTGAAGAATTGCGCTCTTACAAATTAGAATGGAGACATGATGATGAGAATGGACCCGACCTACATGATTATTACTGGTATATGCATGCTTTTAAGCTGGCTTGTTGGCAGGCAGCTCAAGAGTAAATTTGCAAAATTCTCAAAAGTTCCAACGGACATGAGTGGCGCTGAAGTTGCTCAAAAAATGCTCGACGCTCACGGTCTTTCAAATGTCCAAGTCATCTCGACTCCTGGACAACTCACCGACCATTACAACCCTTTGAAAAAAACTGTCAACTTAAGTCAAGTTGTTTACGCGGAACGAAACGTCGCTGCCATTGCGGTTGCGGCTCATGAAGTTGGTCACGCCGTTCAACACGCGAAAGCCTATAAACCTTTAACCATGCGGTCAAAATTAGTTCCCGTTGTGAGTCTTTCTTCTCGCTTTACTGGAATCGTTCTCATGATCGGTTTGTCATTAGCCTATAGTGGAAGACCAACCCTACTTCTTTTAGGAATCGGCCTCTTTGCTCTAACCACGCTTTTTAGTTTTGTGACTCTTCCTGTAGAATTTGATGCCAGCAAAAGAGCCTTGGCCTGGGTTCGAGCCAATAACATTCTCGGACCAACGCAAATGCCTCTTGCAAAAAATGCCTTAAAATGGGCAGCTATGACTTATGTTGTGGCAGCAGTAGCCTCGCTTGGTCAGCTTTTGTATTATGTGATGCTCTACAATCGATCGAGAAATTAAAAAAAAAGAACTCAACTGATTAAAAACAAAAGTTACCAGTCTGCTCATGAAATGCTCGATCGAGGCATAGAAAACAACATATCCCTCGCCCTGCTCCTCAGCGCCAAAGCAATAAAAACTTAAGAGTGAAGATAGAAAAAACTATTTTCAAAGCTGGAACAGTTTTCGGGCCAGTCAGTATCAAACCCTACTTAAATTACGCTTTTTATGAAAACAGTGGCGACCCCATCATCAGGTTCAAAGGGACGGAGCTCATTGAGTCTTCAAAGACTTAAACTCGCCTTAACTCAACGATTCTAAGAATTTTCATCTTGGCTATATTTTCTAAGTGGCGATTTTCAAAAATAATATCGTATGATTACCGAGAAACACTTTATTTTCAGCAAAATGTGGATTTGAAAAATTAAAATATTTTTATTTTCACTATTTAAACGCAGAGATACACTCAAAAAAAGCATTATCTTAGTTTTGTTCTGAACGAAGTGTTTTAGCTAAGCAGTTTCTAAAATATTTTGTAAAATTTCCATTGGCATGAGCTCTTGATTATTCACTTTTGCCTTAAAATATTTTAAATGAAATGATTTTCTATTAATTAAAAATTTAAGTGAACCCACATCTTTTGTAAATTGCTTTTGCTCAATCATTTGCGCCAACTCTTCCTTTTCACTTCGCTCTCCCGCCTTACCAATCCACCCTGTCCTCTGAAGGTAATCATGAAATAGTTTTCTATAAGCTTTTTGTCGACCTATCGGTGTTTCCCCAAGTGAACGATACCATTCGGGCTCTGTGAGTCCTTTTGTAAATCGATTTTTAATTCCATGGGCGTAATATTGATAACTTGAAAATCGATAGCCCTTGAGTTGATTGAGGTTACGAACCATCCCCGCACGAAGTGGATTGGCTTCAATATACATGTGAACATCAATTTGAAGTTGACTTTCATCTTCCACAACTGGTGTTTTTGGCCTTTCAATTGCAACCTTGCCCCTTCTGCCATGCTTTCTATTGTAATGAGAGCCGAAGCTTGAGTGGGCTCGTTGCATAAATTTTGAAAGAGAGCTACTTCCTTTTGAATAGCTACATAACATGTGGACATGATTATCCATATAGCAAAATGCTTGCATGCCAACACTCCCTTTAATTGATTGGTGTTCTAGAGCTTTTTGAGTGTGGTGAGCATACATCCCCTTAGAATCATAAGATTTTAAAAGAGAATCGGAATTATGGCATTTCCAAAATTTATGAACTAGTCCACTTGATTCAAAACAGGTCACAGCTCTTGATTTTCTCACAATGAGCCTTTTGCAAATTGAAGGCCAAGATTTGCTCCGTCCCTTTATTAATTAAAATGGACGCCGCAATCAGTTTCTTCTTCACTTTCGGTTGAAGCTGGACTTCGATTCGCTTTGAGTTGTGTGTAGCGATTTTGTAGTTCATCGGCAATTGCTTTTAAGTCAAGAATAGAGCCGTTTTTAATTTTATCAGACAATGAACTTTCTTTTTTTGAAGACGTTAAAATAATATCTTCGACGACCTCTGCGCTATAAGGAATGTTATTTGATTTAAAAATACCAATAATTAAAGCGGCGGCGGCGCTCACCATGGGGGCACTAAAAGAAGTACCAGAAGCACGATAGAAGTTATAATGGGAACCATCAACTGGAGGCTTCTTCGGATTAGCGACATAAACAGCTTCGCCTTGAGCTGCAATTTCCACTAAGGATGGATGGTAAAGACTATGTGGCGCAATTGTCTTCCAATCACTTTTCAAACTACCAACTGAAAGAAAACCGAATATTTCTTGAGAATAATACGCAGGAAAACGTCGAGCTACTTTTGAAAGATCATGATGGGGATCGGAATCATCATAATTTCCTGCTGAAGCCACCACAACGACAGAGTTTTTTTCGACAACATCAGCTAGTAAATCTTTATAGGCCGTACTAGAATCTGTTGTCGTCACACTCAGATTAATCACCTCAGCACCTTTATTAACTGCATATTGAATGGCATTAAATCTATCGGAAGAACGCCCTTGTCCTTCAGAATTAAATATCTTTAAAGGCATGATGATCGATGCATTTCCAGCAACACCAGCCAAGCCATTTTGATTGTTCACTTCTGAGGCAATAATACTCGACACAGCTGTTCCGTGGTCGTCAACTTCAAAAGCATCTGTTCCGGGATCAACAAAATCATGACCAACTTTACCCTGATCATCGAGCCAAACACGATTCTTTAAATCTTCAAGCTGATAGTCTAAACCAGAATCTATAACAGACACGACGACATTTTTTTTAAGCCCTGTTTCGCTATTCCAAAAAAAGTCGAGGGATTCTTTCCAACGCATTCCAGTCATATAGTCCTGATAACCATAATAAGTATCGTCAACACTGAAACTTTCTTGGCTTGCTTTTTCTTCGTACAATTTTGTCACTGCAAGCACACAGTCATTTTTTCTTTGATAATCATTGAGTTCAGCATATGTTTTGTCTTCAGAAAGTAAAAATTGAGTTGAAAAAAATGAGATTGAAGAGTTTTTAATTTCTTCAAATATGTTTTTGGCAATACCTAAGTTCTTTGCCAATTCAAAACCTTCTCTTTGAAGGCACTTTGTTGAAAATATTACATTCAGACGATCCCCAGCAAGAAAAGTTTCTTGAAGCTTCGCTGATGCAGTCGATTCTGAAAAGCTCGAGTTTGAAGAAGACTTCATTTCATAATTTGATTTATTTTGAAGTAAAAGGCTCTCTTGACGCTCTTGAATGCAGCGACCTAAACTTGGACTCTCTGATTGTGTGTCGAGTTTTCGTGCTTGAAATTTATTAATCGAGCATGCTCCAAAACAATACAGCAGAAGACCACAAAAAAGAACTCTCATTTACTTAGAGTAACAGAGTTTCTCACTACCCAGAATTAAGATTCTATCAATACATGAAAAATCAAAAATTCTTAACAAGACCTTAACAGAGTCTTAAAAGATTACCGCGCTTTGAAAACAAAAGGAAATTGCTCCACCTCATAAGTTCCACCTGGTGAAATTGGAAAGCGCCATCTTTTCAATTGATTTCGAATGCAATTAGCAAGTGCCGCATTCCCTGTCGTATTTTGCTTCGTTCGAGACTTTGTCACAACCCCATTTGCTGCCACACTAAAGGCAACCGAGATTTTTCCTGAAAGTGATGAATTTTTAGACAAATATTTATTGTAGCAATAATTCACTTCGGTCATATGAGAACGCATGACTCGATCAATTTCTTCTTTGCTCACACCGGCACCAACACCAATACCGCCGCCTTCAAGGCCAACCTGCGCCGTCCCCTTACCTTTGAACAAGCCATTGCCTGATCCATCTTCACCTTTTCCAAAGCCAGTGGTGCCAAGCCCACTACCAGTAGCTACAGAACCACCACCACCAGCGCCAGCACCCTTAAGACCACCTCGAGCTGAAGAACCAGCAGCACTTTGAGCTTCTGAACCAATACCCGAAAAAGCTTTGTCGACAGATTCATTTCCAGGCATGCCACCACCAAGTTTCGCGAGCCTTCCAGATGAAGAAGAATTTTTGAAACTTTGAACTAAACCTAGTTTTGAAGGTTTTTTAGCCGCATTATTTGTTTTCTTTGTCACGGACTTTGAAACGCTTGTGCTGATTTCAGGTTTGGGAGTCTTCGCTGTATTTTTAGGACGAGCCGTCTTTCCTCTCGCATTCTTAGATTTCTTTTCTCCACGCTTGCCTTCTTTTCCAGCGGCTTTTGCGCCACCATCACTACTACTTTGTGATTTATCGGGCTTGACATTTTTAATGCGTTCTTTTGGAGTTTCTGAAGCCTTTTTCTTATCTTTGACAACTTCCTTTTTCTTTTTTTCAATTTTTTTAATTTGTTTTTGCTTGTAGTTTTTAATGATGATTTTGCGGAGTTTTTCAGGAAACTCTCGAACTTCTCCCTCAATTGGCTTTTGAAAGAAAAAACTCGCACCAAAGAAGACAGCGCTAACAAGAAAAACAGTACAAAGGATGCTCCAGAACAAAGCCCCTTGATCAAATATTTTTCCACTTTGAATAGGTGGTGGATCTGGCACGAACATGAGGAAAAAATTAACTTTCCCCATTTGAATTTTTGCAATGTCTCCACCACTCAATTCAATGTGCTTCATTCCTGTATTGTGAATATCTTTGTTCGAATACATGTGCCCATTGACACGTGCACTCAGCTTCATCGATGGATGCACAATCAACTGAGCTCGATTTCCTTTGAGCTTTAAAAAGTTTTCTTTTTTGGGAAAAGACTTGTCGGGAACAATATAGTCAGAATGAACACCATCACCAATAGTAACTGTTTTGTTCTGAGCCTTATAGTGATCGATTCGTAAAATGGTTTCTTCCCAATAAACCGTCACCTCTAACTCTTCATGAGGCCTGCCAGATGGGTCAAGCGCTCCTCGAGTTCTGGCTGTACTTTTTAGTGAACGAACAACGGTGGGGTCTCTCAGCTCAGTATGGGCAGAAACAACTTCGTTTTGCATCGACTGAGGAACTTCTGAAGAACGTGGCGTGACTTCTGCAACTTTCTGATAAGGTGTGACAACTCCAGCGTGAGTTGCTTCGCGTGAGCTGGCGCCAACCTGACTGGCATCAGAATAAATCCAGCGAAGCTTTAATTCCACTCCAGCAAGCTTTACTTGGTCTTGATCATCTAGTATTTTCTCAACAATTTTCTCACCGTTCACAAAGGTTCCGTGAGAAGAGGCTAAATCAGTAATTTTTACTCGAGAATCACCTAAAATTTCAATGAGCGCATGGATGCGAGAAACTTCAGGACTGGCGACGTTAAAATCTGCAGAAAGAATTCTACCTAAAACAATTTTATCTTGTTGATAAACGTTTCTAGCAATTTCTTTTCCGTTTGATGTAACACTTAACTCTAAGGCTGTTTTCGTTTTCTGTGAGCTCAAAATTAATTTCCTCCTGGATAGCCGATAGCTTCTAAAGCTTCTTTTTTAAATGTTTTTCTTACCGGAATAAGACTTCTATTTTGTCTCGATGGCCGTTGCTCGAGCACACCTTGCCCTGGCGTATAAACCTGACCATTAATATCTAATCCTGAAAAGTTAAAGTATTGTTTCTTTGGAACCTTAATCAATCCACTTTCGGTTTCCTTGACAATCCAACCTTCTTGCCTGTCTTGTGAAAAACTGAAAGTACTCAGAACAAAAATGATGAGTGATATAAATAGTTTAAACATTCTTAAAGACCCCTTAATAAAATATAAACTGGATGTGATTGATCCGGCTTTGATTGAGAGCGAAATTGAGAGAAATAAGACTTCGCTTCTGCCTTACGACCACTGGCCATAGAAGCCAGACCCAAGTGATAATCTCGATAAGGATTCAAAGAAGCTGAATTCACAGTTTTTAATTTTGCAAGAGCTGCTGGATATTGCTTTTCACCAATAAGCTGCAGGCCACCTAAAAGCGCTTCAGTCATGGTTGTTCCCTGAGTGTAAGCTGCTGCCTTTGCGAAATTTCCACTGTTTAAGTAAAATGAAGCCAAATTGTATTGGATCATCTTTTGAGTCGTGGGATCGGCTCCCAACGAATAAGCTTCTTGAAAACCATTCAATGCCGCTTGAGTCCGCCCGACTCTCCAGTCCATAATCGCAAGTAAATTCTGAAAAAATGCACGATGCTTGAGCTGGTTGTATTTTTTCATCATGGCATAACCAAGTAAAAACTCACCAATATGCTTTTTAGTGTAAGCCGCAACAGTAAATTTTTCATATTTTCCAGTCATTGGAATGGCACTCATCCATTGTGGTGTCGGCCCACGAAGATAGGCAGGAAAATCTCCCCCTCCTCGACTCGAACAAAGCTCTCGACTGCCTGAAGTTACATTCAATTCGACTGCTTTTTTTAAACATAATTTTTGGTAGTTTAATGATTTATTCTTGAGAGGATCAATCATATTCTTAAGGCCTTTTCGAACCTCTTCATTGGCATAGAGCTCAGCATAAAGTTCACCATAAACATCAGAAACTCTTCCTAAAGACTTTAAGGCATATGGCGCATCACCAATTTCAACGAGTTTTAAATATGATTTTTCTAATTTTTCAAGAGCATCAATTTTTTTGTCAAGAGATGTGGAAAATTGCTCTGGCTGAAAAGAAATTCTATTTCTTCGGTAGTTATTGTAATTTGATTCTAAAGATTTAAATTCAACTTGCGCTAGAGCCTCTTTACTCAACTGTGTCTTATATGGGGATCCCCTTAAAGATATTAATGATGAGGGGCTCGCACCTTGTCTGATCCTTTGGAGGACATCAGCTTCATGAAGAACTTTCTTCATTTCAGCACTTTGAAAGCGACTTTTATAAGAAGCTATTTCAGATGCAGAAACGCCAGGTCTAATAGCCAGTCGACTCACAACAAAAGATTTATTCTCAGCAGTAGCAAACTGACTAGAAAGAATCTCTTTTCCTAGATTCATTTGAGAGGAAGACATTTTTTTTGGAGCACTTAAAGAAGCTAAAATAGTATTTTCCAAATGTGCTTGAATATAAAAAACATTAAACTGAGCTTGAGTCCGCTCTTGAGATGCCTTTTTAAAACGAGACAAATAGGAACGATAGGCATTTAACGCATTGTTGATGTTTCCAACTCTGAGATGATCATCGGCACGTTTGAGGTAAATATTGTTCGCAAAACCAGAGGAAGGGAAATGTTTTAAAAGATCGCTTTCTGCTCTTTGTTTTTTACTCAAAACACCAGCTTTGCCATAATAAACAATGGCATTATTTAAAGCCTTTTCTTTCAATTCTTTTCCAAGGCGTGGTGAAAGATTATAAAAGGCGTCCCCCTTAGAACTCATTTGCGCTCGATCTAATTCAGGCATTTGTTCTGCAAGCTTAAAAGCCAAGGAACGTCTTTGTATGCCAATTTTATTTTTGAAGCTTGAGCCACCGGTTTTCATTAATTGCTGATTGGCTAAAAATTTATCAATATCTAAAGCCGCTGCTTTATAGTTTTTATTTTTATCGTGAATAAAGACAATTCTTTCCGCTGCCTGAACCCCTCTTTTAGAATTTGGATAACGTTTCACAAGATCATAAAGAGTCCCCAGTGATGACGTGCTCGCTCCAGACTCAAAAGCTTTTGAAGCACTCGCATAGAGCAAGTCGGCACCCCTTGGGTCATTAGGGAATTTTTTAACGAAATCATTTGTCGCCTTCAGAAGATATTTGCTATAGCCAGAATTTTTTTTCATAGCCTCTCTGTAAGAAAGAATTCGATTATAGGAAGCAACAGAAGAGTGTTTACCTCTTGGAACCAAGCTATAGGCATGAGCAGCAGCTGGATAGTCTTTGAGTTCATAGAGAACTTCAGCATAATAAAATTTCATATCAGCGACGTTTGCAGCAGTATCAACATTCGGTCGTGGAACATATTTTAAATAGACTTCGTACATTTTTCTCGAATGAGCGTAAATAGCAGCACTCTTTTTTGTTTGAGCTTGTTTGTGCACAAACTTCGTTTCTTTTCTAAGAATCCCCACCAATTCACTCACTGACTGGCTTTTCTCTGCTTTCGACCACTTCTGAGCCTTCAACCAACGAGAAGAAGCCCCATATTTTTTTATAAGACTCTCTAGTGCTCCAGAATATTGGCCATAATCAGAAGAGCGTCTCATGATTGCCAAGCGTTCCATGGCAATTTCTTTACTCAAAGCACTTGTCGGATTGTTTTTTAATAGTTGCTGATAAAAATATTCAGAAGTTTTATATTCACCTCGATCTCGAGCAGCATGTGCAGCAACTAATTGGTAATTTTCAAGAAGTTTTCTATTTCTCAATGAATAGAAATACTTTTGTCCATCCATATATTTACCTGATTTCGCATAAACTGTGGCCAAGTCTGTATAGGCCTCCTGTGAAAAAACGGCTCTTTTTCTTCCTTTACCTTTTTTTGAATATTGAATGACTTGTTGAAAAGAGCGAATAGCTTTATCGTATTTCTGTGTGTTGGTGTAGGCCCACCCTAATCGGTATAAGGCATATTCTCTTAACTTAGAAGCTTGCTCAGTTCTTGAAACAGCAACTTTTAAATATTCCGGAATCGATTGAGTATATTGTGATTTTTCAAAATAATAATCTGCTAAATTTAATCGGGCTGTTACTAAATGTTTACTCTTCGGGTAACGTGTTGTCAGCTCTTTTAAGTAAGGTAAAGCAGCCTTTTGCTTTCCAAGTTGCATATATGTTGTCGCCAAATAAAACAACACTTCTTCTCTACTAATATATAAAGAACGACCAAAGTCTTTTCCACGGCTTTGCGCTTCAAGACTTCTATAGAGGCTTAATGAATCCTGACGAATTTTATTGGCTCGAGGAGTATAAAGAACTGGTTTTTTTTGAATTGCTTTTTGAGAACTACTCAAAGTTTCCCACGACTTCAATCTTTTTGACCAAGAATCTGACTCCTTTAAAGCAACTATTTCAGCTCTTTCATAATAAAGCTCAGCAAGACGCATTTTAATTTCGCCAATTTTTGATTGTTGTTGAGTTTTTGGTAGTTGTGTTTCTAGTGCTTGAATGAGCTGAAGAGTGTTTTGTTCATAGCGATATTTACGAGCTTGATCGAGTTGAACATCGTTTAATTCAATAGTCGGTGCTCCTAAAACTTTGACACGCTGTTGAAGTCGAATAGATGGTCGGCTTAAAAGACGACTTTCTTCTTGAATACTCAAGTCAGATTTTCTTTTTTTCTCGAGAACTGTCCAGTTAATATCTTTACTTATTTTTTTAGCAGAGAAAGTTTGAAAAGATGCGGTCAGTAATAATAGCGCTATATATTTTTTCATTGATATGGATTCTCCTCACAGACACTCGTCGCTACAAAAGCATAGGCACCTGGTTCATCTCGCCAGAACTCTCCTTCAAAAGGCCAAAACTCGTAACCTTTAAAAAGTTCTTTTTTATAGTTTACCTTTTTTTGAAAACCAGTTTGAGACTTTTTATAACGTTCTCGAAGTTTTGTTTTAATTTCAATATCGACAAGATTAGCTGCCTCTAGAGTTTCTTTGAGTGATTTTTTCATTGAGTCCAATTTTCCTTGAGCCATTCGAGACAGACGAGAAAGATACTCTCTTTTTCCAGCTGCATAAGACTCACGATATCTGGTCAACAAGGCACCACTCGCTACAGACGCAATAGTTTTCTCTTCTTTTTCAATTTGTTGGTAGCCTTGCAATATTTCCGCTATGGACTGATCCGAAAGAATTTCGTCATAAAATAAAGCTCTCGCTTGATTCGTTTGCGTTTCTATTTTTTTCACAGTTCCTGCCGATGAAAACTTTTTAAGTGCTGTGTAAAGTGAAGAAGAATTTGAAGCAATAGAAGCTAATGAAGGCAATGATCGATAAACAGGCATGAATTTATTTTTCATGAGCTCTAAGTTTTTTTCTGCTTGAGAAAAATAGCACATTTCATAAAGTGTAATCGCATTGAGCAAAAATGCTTCGTGATTAAACTTATGAGCTAAATACGGATTCGTGATATTCATCAACTGACCTAAAGCTAAATTATAGTCTTTTAAGTAATAAGCAGACCAAGCGCCTACCATTTGTCCAAGAAACCACGACGGTGAATTTCTACTTAAAAATTTGAGTTCATTTAATGCTTCACGATATTGAGCAGCCTCAAAGAGCACCTGCGCTCTTAAAAGACGGATGCTTCCAAGGTCAGCTCCATTTGATTTTTCAAAAGAGGCTCCTAAATACTGTAAAGCTAAAGAATTTTTTCCTTGAGCATAGGCCAAAGTTCCGAGAACTCGAGCACTTTGAACTCGTGAAGCGTGGTTTTTTATGGATGCCACGGCACTTGGACTTGGAGCTACCTGAAGAGCTTTGGCAAGTTGCCCTTTTTCACTATTAATTTTAGCGAGCACGGCTCGAAACTCAGGACTCGATGAAGCCCTGACTGATGATTGCAAACTATCTAAAGGATTCATTCTATTGAGCACTAATGAATGTTGAGCCAATTTAGAAACTGAAGATCCTTTTCTAATTCGAGAAGCAGCTAACTGTCTTTCATAAAACGCAGTCTGATAAAAGCCGAGCTTCTCTAAAGCATTCGCTCGAATATTTGCTGCATGTGGATTGCTTCGCATTTTAGAGGAAGACAATTTCTTATAGGCGGCACGGTATTCCCCAGAATCAAACAAATCCTTGACCTGTAGCCCGATACCCTTTTTAGCCTCAACTTTCGTTGAGAACAGAAACCCAAAAATGAGAGTCGAATATAAAAACTTTTTCATTTACTTTCCTCCTCCAAGAAGAACACTGGCTCCAAGCATCAGATTGACTCTTTGTTCTGTAGCATCTCTGAGATCATAATAGTCTCTCAACTCAAACTTTAAAGCTGCGAAACGATTCATAAACACCCTCGCCCCAACTCCAAAAGTGACGACCCCTGAAGAATCTTCTTCAAAAATAGTCATGCCGCCGCCTGCAAAAAGATAAGCTTGAAAGCGATAGATATTCGACTTAGCCGCAGCTTTTGCATTAAATGCCGACCATTGCAAAGAAGAAGTGAAGGAATAAACCGGCTCCACTCGCTCTATTTCTAAGGAATGTTTTCGCAACTCTTCTCTTAAGTTTGAACTTAACCCTGTAAAGGCCCCAACATGAAGGAGCTCTAAACCCCAATTCTCCGAAAAATGGTAAGTGTAGCCCATGGAGAATGAAAGCTGTTTTCGAAAACTATCACCGGGTTGAAGCCCAAGTGAAAATGGCATCAACTCATGTTTTGCTCTCTTTTGAATATAACGATTTTGCACAATAAGCGTTTGAGTCATGGGAATATCACGTGGTCCGTAAATAATGTCATCAACTCGTTCTAATTTGGATTGTTTCGATTTTTTTTCTCGAAATTGGTAATCTTGTCGTCGAGCTTTTTTTCGAAAAGTTTTTGGAGCTTCTTCAACTCGGTCCAACATCACAGGAGCAGACTGCTCTGCCTGCGGATAAGGAGTATTGAAAATCATATTTTCTAATTCTTCAACACTTTGAGAAAATGTATTTTGCGATAAAGCAAAAAACAAAACACTGAACACTCCAACAAGATGCCTTAATTTTAATTTCATTTCTTCTAAGCCCCTGCATTTATAGTAACATTCATGAGCAAGCTGCTCAGTCGATTATCGTCAATAAATGGGAGACAAAGAAAAGAACGTCAAAGAAAATTCAAAAAGAGGCAAAGAAACGTCAAAATTTCTTCAATGCGCTCTCTAAGCGCTTCAAAACCTTAGCTTTCCCCAGATAGCAAACAACTAAGCCCATGTCGGGACTCTTCATGCTACCAGTTAAAAACAAGCGCAATGGCTTGGCTAATTTCGAGATCGAAAGCTCTTTCGCTTCAGCATAACTTTTAATAAACGGAAAAACTTCTGACTCTGCAGTCGGGAAACTATCTTCGAGCTCTTTCACAAAGCCTTGAAAGCTTTTTAAATCAAAATTTCTAAAGACTTTTTCTTCTTGTTTTCCATGAGGTGCTTCCCAACTGAATTCAGAATCAATCCACTTTAATTGTTCTGAAAAATCAGAGACGATAGTTGTTCGAGCCTGTAGAGCTAGAAGCATTGCTTGCGAATCTGGACTTTCCGGAAAAAGCTTTTCGAGCTTGAATCCTAAAGCAGATTCCATGTACTTTTTAAATTCTTCAAGACTAAGTTTTTGAATGTATTGTTGGTTGAGCCATTGAAGCTTTTTCACTTCAAAAACTGATGGTGATTTTCCACAACGATCGAAATCAAACTTTTCTTTCAAATCGGAATCGCTAAAGATTTCTTCATCATGATAGCTCCACCCCAAACGCATCATGGCGTTTCGAAAAGCTTCCGGCAAATAGCCCTCTTGAGCGTAACTGGAAACAGAAACCGCGCCATGCCGCTTACTCAGTTTAGATTTGTCTTCACCTAAGACTAAAGGGGCATGTGCATAAAGCGGAGCCTCTTTTCCAAGTGCCTGAAATAATAAAATTTGTTTGGGAGTGTTGCTAATATGGTCGGCTCCTCGAATAACATGAGAAATTCTCATATCAATATCGTCAACAACCACACAAAGCTGATAAGTTGGAGAGCCATCTGAGCGCAGTAAAATATAATCATCTAGCTCAGAACTAGGAACCTCAATGCGCCCTTGAATTTGGTCTTCAAAGACAATGCTTTGAGCGGGGTCTATCTTTAAGCGAACGGTAAAAGGAAGATCTTTATTTTCCTTGAGGTCGCGACACTTGCCACTATAGAGCATGTTTCTTTTTTCTTTTTTTGCAAGTTCTCGTTCAGCATTCAACTCATCAGCAGTGCAATAACATCGATAAGCCTTGCCTTCATTGATCAGCTCATCCACTACGCTTTTGTAGCGAGCAGTTTTTTGAGACTGATAGACAACATCTTCATCCCAACTCAAGCCTAACCATTTTAAACTAGAAAGAATTTCTTCTTCAAATTCTTTTTTACTTCTCTCTCTGTCTGTATCTTCAATTCGAAGTAAGAACTTGCCACCATGTTTTTTAGCATAATAATAATTAAAGAGAGCCATTCGAGCACTTCCCAAATGAAGAACTCCAGTTGGTGACGGTGCAAAACGAACTCGACAAGTCATGATGCCACCTCCAGAACTAAACTCATGCCTTGGCCGCCACCAATACAGGCACTCGCCAAGCCCAAACCACCGCCTCGACGGCGAAGCTCCAGTGCCAAGTGACCAACTAAACGTGTCCCAGTGGCTGCAAGAGGATGTCCAATCGCAATAGCGCCACCGTTGACATTCGTTTTTTCAGGGTCGAGTTCTAATTCTCTTTCCACTGCCAAATACTGAGGTGCAAAAGCCTCGTTAATTTCAATAGCTTTAAAATCAGAAATCGACAACGACTTCCCACTATCTTTCATTTTACTAAGAAGAAGTTTCGTTGCTGGAACCGGGCCAATTCCCATAATTTTTGGATCACACCCTACTGAGGCCCAACCTCTTAAATGAGCCAGGACCGGCAAAGACCTGGACTTTGCAAATTCCTCCGAACAAAGCACAGCAGCAGCAGCTCCGTCGACCATCCCACTCGCGTTTCCAGCCGTCACGACTCCATCAGAGCGAAATAAAGTTTTTAGTTTCGCTAAATCTTCCATTTGCGTTCCAGCTCTTGGATGCTCATCGCGGTCAAAAAGAATTTCTTTTTTTCTTTGCTTCAAAGTCAAAGGACAAATTTCATCTTTGAAGATTCCTTTTTCAAAAGCCGCTTCTGTTCTCTGCTGACTTCTTAAGGCGACAGCATCGACTTCTTCGCGACTCAAAGAATATTGATCACATAAATTTTCAGCCGTGAGTGCCATTGGCAACTGCGCGTATTCGTCATGCAGACTTTCCATCAAATAATCACTCGCCTGAGTGTTTCCTAGCTTGTGTCCCCATCTGGCATTTCGAAGCACAAACGGAACACAACTCATTGACTCTGTTCCAAAAAGTAAAACAGCATTTTCTTTTTCTACCAAAATTCTGTAGGCCGCTTGAGCAAAAGCTTCAAAACCACTTCCACAAAGACGATTGATGTTCAAAGCAGAACTTTCTTGAGGAAGCCCCAATCGAAGTCCCACATGTCGAGAAAGATAAATAGCATTTGAAGAACTTTGCACAACATTGGCACCAACCACACTAGAAATTTCTTCAGGGGCAATTTTCGAGGCTTTCAGCGCAGACTGTGAAGCTTGAAAAGCTAATTCAACTTCATTGATCCCTTTTAAGGCGCCACCGAATTTTCCAAAGGCTGTTCTCTGATAGGAACAAATTACTAAGTTATTTAAATACATTCTTGATCCTTTACGACGAAAGCGTCCGAGGGCAACTGCTTCTTGTTTTTACTTTGAAAACTATTGAGCGAATCTTTAGACGGGAAAGGCCCCACGAGAAAGCGCTTCCACTCGCCACGATTTTTAATCTCAACACGACATCCAAAAAAATTATTCATTTTTGTGTAACTCATTAATTCAGCATAATCTTCATCAGCTCCTGGCAGAGATTTTAATTGAAGAAAGAAACCCTTTTGTCGGCCACTTTTAAATGGAAGCTTCGATATTTTCTCTAAAGGCTCAAGACTTTTTTCTTTGACTTCTTTCTTTAAAGGAAGAGCTGCTGCTTTTGCTGCTTTTTCAGATTTCTCATTTTCCAATTTCAACTTTTCAGCTCGCTTCTCGGCTTCAATTTTATAATCCGCTTTTTTCATGAGACTCACCTTCCAACGAAGGTCTTCTTTCGTCGACTCAGCGCTTGGCAATTCTCGTTCATAGAGCTCATAACCCTTATTTTCGACACGTAAGTTTTGTAATTTGTTCTTGAGAGGGATGCGAATAGGCGCTCTTCCTAAGAAAACATTGTCCACATAGACTTCAGCGCCAACTGGAATCGTCATGAATTCAACATAATGAATTTCATCTTTATCTTGGCTCACTTCACTCATCCCCGTATTCAAACGCAGTTCATTGAGTTTGCTTTTTTTAGAACCTAAAAGGAAAAAAATCACCCCTACCCCAAACAACGATAAACAGATTAAGAAAAAAAATAAATTTTTATACATTAGCTTCCCCTCTTTCGAACCACAAAAGACGCCTCTTCGAGCGCTTTTAAAATTTCATGATAATGATCATCGCCTCTGGTCTCAACATCAAGCACCAATAAAGTTTCTCCAGGCTCAAAAGAGTCCGACAGTCGATCATGACTCACTTCTAAAACATTAGCTCGTTTTTCACCTAAGATGCGAGTTACCTTTGAGAGCTGCCCTGGCTTATCTTCAATAGTCACCTCTAGGAGGACTCTTCGAGAGAGAGCCCGTAGTGATCGTTCGGTAATATGGCTTAACTTTTGTAGATCAATATTTCCACCACAAAGAACAATCATGAGCGCTTTCTTTTTGTTGAGTGAAAGTTTATTGTGTAAGACAGCGGCAACCCCCGCAGCTCCAGCCCCTTCGGTCAAGAGCTTCATAGAATGTAAATTATAAGTAATCGCTCGTGCCACTTCAGAGTCACTCACAAGAGCACACTCTTCTAGGTTCTTTTTAAGAAGTTGAAAATTCCCTTCACAAACACTTTTAATAGCCAAGCCATCGGCCAAACTTCTACTCCGAGCCGAGCTTTTTTTGATGGCACCATCCTTTAAGCTTAACGCCATGGCAGGTGTCGCATCAGATACCACCCCATAACAACTTGAAGCTGGATAGAGATTTTTAAAAACCGTCGAAACCCCGCCAGACAAACCGCCTCCCCCAACCGGAAGCACGACCTGAATGTCATTAAGAATGTCAGGATTCATTTTCTCGAGGTCTTCAATGGCTTCCAAAGCTGCCGTGCCTTGGCCTGCTACTATTTCAAAATCGTCGTAAGGGTGAATAAAAACTCCATCGGGATCGGCATCATTCAATTCTTTGGCTTTTTGATAAGCATCATCGTAAATAGCGCCATGTAAAATAACTTGAGCTCCATGTTTTTCGGTTGAATTCACTTTAACTAGTGGAGCCCCTTCTGGCATGACAATAACAGCTTCAATGTTAAATTTTTTGGCCATAAAAGCCACGGCCTGAGCATGGTTCCCCGCACTCGAGGCATAAATTCTTCGAGGCTTTTCACCACGTTCAATCAGCGAAAGAATTTTATTGGCAGCACCCCGCGCTTTAAATGACCCCGTGTGTTGCAAAGATTCCAACTTCAAGTAAATTGGAGCCTCCCACCCAAGATCAGCAGCCATCAGTGGACTCTCAACAAGCGGCGTCCTCAAAACATGCTTCGATATTCTTCGATAAGCCTCTTGAATCAGTGATAAATTGAGCTCTAGATTTTCCTTCAAAACAGTCTTTACTCTAATCTAAAGATAGTTCCAGGAAAAGAAACTTAGAAATTATTAAAAAACCGACACATTGAAGGCATCTTAGCGCAATAAAGAAGGAACGCGTTCCATCCACCCTCGGAGGCTGGTGTTTTTTCCAGTGGCCAAAAGAACATCGCTTTGAAATTGAATTTCAGCTCTTAAAGACGAATCAAGCTCTTTTGCGTCGTTGTAGACTTTTAAGACTTTGGTAAAAACGATTTCTGGCATCACTTGATCAAGTTTTTCGTTTTTCTTTTTATCAATGAGATCGCCAAGTTCTTCGACAATTGTTTCTTGAATCATGTTCATTTCCTGAAGCTCATCAATGGAAAGGAAACTCAATTCTGCGCCAGAACGAGCTTCACGGAAAAGTTCTAATAAGGCTTTTTTCTCGAGAAGTATTTCTTTACTGAGTTGCTCAATGTGTGTCGTTAGTTTTTTCTCATACAAGCGAACGGAATCGTAATCAGTTCCAAAAAGAATGACATCTTTCGGAGCACTCATGGTTGCATGCAAATAGAACGAATCAAAAAGGTTGAACCTGTGATAAGAATTTGCAGCATTTTTAATTTGAATTCCTGGAGCCGCATAAGGCACGGAGCCAGGAGTCAAACTTTGATTGGGCATTGGATTTTGCATGGGACCCGGACCCCACTGTGGCCCTTGTTGCATTGGAGTTTGAGCTCCAGCAAGGCCCCCATTTCCTAAGTTTGGAAGTTGTTTATAAATGGCAGCGAGATTATTTAAATTTCTTTGTTCAAAGAGAATTTGATTTCGCAACTGTGCTTCTTGACTCGCAGCCTGATCGCGCTCTCTTTTCGCAATATTATATTCTTTGTGAGTGGTGAGTATGGATTGATTTCTTTTCTTCAAACTATAGTCTTTAAACTTTTCTGTGAGCCTCTCAATATTGTAGTCAGCCTCAATCTCTTCAATCTTTTTATTTTTCAAAGCACTCGCTCTTTTCAGCTGCTCGTATAATCCATTCACTCGATTTTTCACATTCTCAGCAGAGTTTTTCAAAGTCTCCTTTTGTTTCTCATATTCACGAAGCAATTCAGCGTCCACTTCGTCTTCAATTTCTCGAAGGCGTTTTTGATTTTGAGCAGAAGTCACTGAACCAGCAGGCACACGTCCAGAAGGGACCTGATTTCCATTGATCGCAGATGGTGCTCGAGGATTGTTTTTGTTAATAGATTTCAATAAGTCTTTTGCGCTCACTCCGGCTGCTGCCATAGCATCGAGCTGCCGAATTTTATTGCCCATCATTTTTCCCTGTCGAATTCTCTTTTGAGCAACAGCTTGAGCTGATTGCCCTGAACGAGCTTGAGCCGCTGAAGCCAAACGCTCCCCAACCCCATTCACTTGCTTTTCAAGTGCGACGACATTTCGAAATGAATTTCGACCTCCATTGATCATGGAAACTCTTTTGCGAAGGCCCTGAACTACTTTTGGCAGTCGATGCATGGCTTGACCTTTCAAGGGAATCGATGCCATCGACTCTGTTGCCGTTCTTCTTTTCGCTAATCCACGATATTGACTTGGAGAATTGAGGGAACGCGTCGGCGAGTTGAGCACCCGAACGGATTGACCTCTTTCATTTTCTGCCGCCCCTAATAGTTTCTGATATTCGCTATTGTTTTTTAAAAGTTCTTCTCTTTTCTGAGTATTGGAATTTGCCAGAGTCGCCACTGAAGCCGAAGAAGGAATGACGACAGCACCATTTGGCCTCCCATTTGGATCATACATCAAATACTGACTGGACCCGTCTGGATTGTGAGTGACTTGAAGTGGTGGAGGCAAAACATGTGTCATTTGATTTTTACTGGAAACAGGCTCCGCGAGAAAATTTGCTAGAGAATCGTAAGTTTTTTTATGGCGAGCTTCTCGGCTCATTGTATTTTGATAGTGCTGAAGAGTGTCTGCAGGACATTGAGCACTAAACTTTCTCAGTGTTTTTTGAGACGTGACCTCTATATTAGCTTGAGCAACTGCTAAGAGAATATCTTGAGTTTTTCCATTAGCATAAACCTGCGCTACAGCTGGCGCTGAACACCTCAATGCATTTCCAATTTTTGCAATCCAATTTTCTTTCGTGGCACTTTTAGCAATATCTTGAATGCGACTTTCTTCATCGTGTCGACAATTTGTCATGGCATCGGACAAGACCATTCGCTCTTCCTGAAAAGATTTTGCTGACGCCATTCTCTGAGCATAACGTGAGTCCATGGACAAATAAGCAAGCTCGTCGACCGTCATGTTTAAACCCGAATGCATGGGAGTCAAATAATGAATCACATTTGAAGGAACCGCGTTGACATGGTAATCACGAGTTAAATCTTCAAGTTTTTCAGGAAGGCTTTTGTCCTGACACAATTTATTTTTTTGAGACTTCTGACAACAAGATTTTATAGCTCGAAGAAAGCCTTCATCATCTTGAGTGATTTGCATGAGCTCTTCAGCTTTAGCTTGAAAGTTAAAGTCGAACACTCGATGTCTCTGAAAAGATTCATTGAGCTCCGCCTCTTGCATGAAATCTTTCATCATACTCGCATGCTGACTCAGTTCACTCAGAAGCCCTAGGAAATTTGAAGTGCTTTCTTTGGATTCAAAACATTTTGAAAATTTAGGATCGTCATCGCGAGCCTGTGTGATCATTTTTTTCAAAAAGCCCCACTTTCGATCTAACTCATATTCATATTGAGCGATGGATGGACTTAAATGTTGATCAATTGCATTTTGATACAAAGAAAATATTCTCTGTCTGACTCTGGGACTTGACATTTGAGAAGCCACAGCAGGCGAATTCAAAGTGCGAGCATAGTCCTTCAAGTGTTTTTTAGCTTTTTCAACGTAAATGGAAGCATCCACAATATCAACCGCATGCAACCATGAAGTCGCTCCCAAAAGAAACCCCCCAATAAAAATCTTTTTAAAAAAGTCTTTTAATTCTTCGCCCATACAAAATTCATCATTCTCTAGTTCTCCTCGGCGCAATTGGCCCAATAGTTGAAGGAGCTGACGAAGTATTGGCGTTTATTTTAGCGCCAGAAAATTGGGGTCTCTGAGCGTTATTGAGAGCCCTTACAGGTCTTTTTTTCTTGGTATTCTTAGCTTGAGCTTTTTTCAATTTTTCAACTTTGGCATTACACTCTAAAGTCATGGAAACCGCTTGACGGCTTTGCTCGAAAATATTTTTTGTTAGTTCTAATCTCTCAATGATTAATTGAGCCTTCTGACGCTCGTCATTAGCAATTTCTTCTAAGGCGTGCATATGTGCGTCTTGCTCATTTAATGATCTTTTATTCATTAATAACTCTTGAACTATTTTTACAATTTCATCAGGATTGCTTTGCCTAACCTGAATCGCTCGCTCAGTTATCAAAGGCAACTCTCTTCTCAGTTTTTCTAGTTTTTGATCTATTTCATTAACCTTTTCTGTACTGGCATCACGATCTTTTTCTAATTTTGAAACTATTTGAACGCCCAGAACCTTTAACTCTTCATCTTCAGAGGTGTTTTCATTGCAAATTGAAATTCCAGAGTTACGGATTCTAATTTCATCTTTGGCCATCTCAAACAAAGTAGAGTCAGATTTTGGCCTCTTATTTTTAAGCTTTGATTCTACTGAATTAGCAATCAACTCTGTTCCTTTATTTTTATTAATTTCATCAACAATCTTTTGAACATTCCCGACAAATGCAGACTGCGTCTCGCTATTGGTCACCGAGCTTCTATAATTATTTTGATCTTCACACTGAACCGTGAGGTCCTGTTGAATTTGAACTGGGTCAAAGTAACGTCTTCGGGCTTCTTCTATCAGTTGCTGTTGCTCGAGTCTGGCTTGGCGTTCATCGTTTTCTTCATTGGCAGCTCGTTGTTCATTCAGATCTCTTAAGGACATTTCATCGAGCGAAAGAGCCTCCTCAGACTCTTCTTCATCACCGCCATGACTTGTGGCCTTTACAGCTTGATCTAAATCGACTCCGCTTTCACTTTCCTCAGCGCTTGCCAAAGTTTCAGTTTCCTCAGCGGCTAAAGCTTTTTGACATTTTTTCTTGATCAATGCTTTTAGAGATTGAGAATTTTTCATTTCTTTTATGCCTTCACAGAAATCATTGAGACTTAAGTCTGACTTTAAATAAAGCTCTTTGAGCTTCAGCAAGTCTTTCTTGTGAAATTTTTGAAACTGAGCAATATCTAAATCTTTAATGGAATCATATTCACTTTGAAGATCGGCTTGTAATCTGCTGCTTAATGACTTTTCACCTTGAACAAACTGCTTTTTCAATTGAGCTTCTAAAGATTCCGGCTTTTTTACATTTAAGATATAAGATTTTTTTTCACTATTTTTTTTATGAAAAGTAAATTGATTTGCTTTTACTTGAAGTTCAGAATGGGTGGCGACCTGAGACAAAGCTGAATTCAGAACAGCAATGATTTCCTCGTTACTCAGCTTCAACAGGGGACTATTGTGTAAAAGATTAAGTTTTGTCTTGAGAGAATTCCTATCTAAAGGCTCTTTCATTTTTAAATCGTAACTGAGGCTTCTTTTCCCATTTTCACCAGCAGAAACATTGAGCTTAATTTCATAAAAATCTTTTTCAATTGATGAAACATAGTCAGCATCTTTTTTGAGCCATTCTTGAGTTTCACTATTAAGAGCACTATTCAAATCAGCCTGAAGAGACTCATCAAGCTTCATAAAGTCTAATCCCTTTAAAGCCTGAGCTTGATTTTTCAAGTCTTTCTTATGTTCATCAAAATTATCAATGGAATCAATTTTCGTGGCAAAGCTTTTGATCGCTTTTTTAACTGAAGATTCTGGCTTTGATTCTCCAAGTGAATCGAGGACATCTTCCCCGAAGATTGCTGAACTCGAATAAGAAAAAGCCGGCGCCATGAAAAGCAGTGCCATGACAAATGAGGCTCTGATTATTGGTGACAATAACAATAGAGAAGGCTTGAGATTCTTAGATTTTTGAATATTTTTCATAATTTCATTTCCTTAGCTCTATTTTAAGCTTGAAAAGAAAGAAAAATAAGCCAAAAGAAAGGCCATTTCTTAACAAAAGTGTCTAATTTTGAAACAGACGCAAACAAATAGCGCATTGTTAAGATTTCTTAACTTTTGCTCATTGAAAACAATGAAAAACGTCAGAATAGCAGTAAACTAATTTTTTATCAGTAGAGTCTTTTTACTCAGAAGTATCTAAAATCAAATCAAGTAAAAGGCCATTAGCCCCCATAGTTATGTATTGATATTTTCTAGCATTATCATTATTGATAACGCCCCCTAAAGGATAGCAGTGAACTCCATTTGTAATGGTATTTGTTTTTTTAATTTTTAATATTTTTATCTTTAAACCACTTGAAAGAGTCACCGATCTTCTTGCATTAGGATTCCTTAAAACATCCTCCATCTTTAGTGACGAAGATAAAAGATACCAATTTTTCCCGACAAATGCAGTTTCTAAATTCTTATTGAGTCTGTAAACCTGTCCTTTTTTAATATCAGCATTTCCAATTTCGTCACACCCTTTATGTGGACTTCCAGCCATTGCAAAAGAATTTGAGGCCAAGCAAAAAGAAAGTAAAAACGTGAATGATAATAATAATTTTTTCATAGTAAATTTTCTCCTTAAAGTATTTATTTCAACATTATAGCAGTTCATTGAGTAAATTCACAGAAAAAACGTCTTCACGGAACTCAGGGGCCAGTTTTGATAAAAAGAAGCTTCCAATTCAGCTAGGAGCTCATTGCAAAGATCTTCTTAAAGGCTTAAGATTATGGGTATTATGCCGGAAAGCGAAAGAACAACAATGAACACAACAAACTCACCAACAACACCTCAAAATGACTATAAAGTTAAAGATATTTCTCTTGCCGAATGGGGCCGGAAAGAAATTGTCATTGCAGAATCCGAAATGCCTGGACTGATGGCACTTCGAGAAGAATTCAAAGGAAAAGAACCATTAAAAGGCGCCAAGATTGCCGGTTGCCTACACATGACCATTCAGACGGCGGTTCTCATTGAAACACTGATCGACCTTGGCGCAGAAGTCAGGTGGAGTAGTTGCAACATTTTCTCAACTCAAGAACACGCTGCTGCCGCTATGGCTGAAAGAGGCATTCCCGTTTTTGCTTGGAAGGGCATGACCGAAGAAGAATTTAATTGGTGTATTGAACAAACGCTCAAATGGCCTGATGGTAGCGCTCTCAACCTCATTCTCGATGACGGTGGCGACCTGACGGAAATGGTTCACAATAAATTTCCTGAACTTCTTGAGGGCATTCATGGCCTCAGTGAAGAAACGACTACAGGTGTTCATAGACTCGCGCATATGGCTAAAAACGGAACATTGAAACTGCCTGCTATTAATGTGAATGACTCGTGCACAAAAAGTAAGTTCGACAATCTTTACGGTTGCCGTGAATCTTTTATCGACGCCGTCAAACGCGCCACTGATGTCATGATCGCTGGAAAGACTGTTGTTGTTTGTGGTTATGGTGATGTTGGAAAAGGCTGTGTCCAAGCTGCTCGAGGTCTTGGAGCTCAAATTTACGTTACCGAAATTGACCCGATCAACGCCCTTCAAGCTGCGATGGAAGGCTTTAAAGTCGTCACGATGGAAGAAGCGGCTCTTATTGGAGACATTTTCGTGACCACGACTGGAAACATTGATGTCATCACTAAAAAAGACATGGACCAAATGAAAAACCAAGCCATTGTTTGTAACATTGGACATTTCAATTCAGAAATTCAAGTCTCAGCATTAGACAACGATGCTTCTTTGAAAAAAGTTAAAATCAAAGAAGGCGTTGAGCAATATATTTGGCCAAACGGAAAAGCCATGACTCTTCTCGCTGAAGGCCGATTGGTCAACCTTGGTTGTGCCACAGGCCACCCAAGTTATGTCATGAGCGCTTCATTTACGAACCAAACTCTGGCGCAAATTGAACTTTGGAAAAACAAAGACAACGGAACTTATAAAAACGAACTTTACATTCTTCCAAAAATTCTCGACGAAAAAGTCGCCAGACTTCACCTCGACAAACTCGGAGCAAAACTCACTAAGTTAAGCAAAGAACAAGCCGATTACTTGGGAATTAATCAAGAAGGTCCATTTAAACCTGAACATTATCGCTACTAGTAGAAAGATCACACATGTCAGCAGCTCGAAGGATTAAGAGCTGTTGACATGTGGTCATAAAAGGGCGTAAAATGTCCACATGTTCATCAAAAGGTCTATCTCCCCGATATTACTTGAATCTAAAAAGTCAACTTTACTCTTAGGACCTCGGCAAACTGGAAAATCAACTTTAATTAAAAAATTCAAAGCTGATTTAAGCATCAATTTAGCCGACCAAGAACAATTTTTAGCTCACCTAAAAAACCCCGCTCTCATCAAAGAGCTTTGCCCTGGGCACAAAACTGTTTTCATTGACGAAGTTCAAAGAATTCCATCCCTGCTCAACACGCTTCAACATATTCTTGATAACGAAAAAAATTCACCAAAATTCTTTTTAACCGGATCAAGCGCTAGGAAACTTCGCAGAGGACAGGCCAATTTACTTCCAGGAAGAATCATTGTTCATTACCTCTCTCCCCTTCTCTTTAAAGAAATTGAGAAAAGATTTGAAACAAGTCGAGCCTTAAGCCTGGGTTGCCTCCCTGGAGCTTGGGACAATGAAAGCTCAGAGAAAGAATGGAAAAAAATTCTACGTTCCTACAGCGCAACATATCTTAAAGAAGAGATTCAAGCCGAAGCCTTAAGTCGTGACCTTGAAGGATTCTCTAGATTCTTTGAAGTCATGATCTCACGCTCAGGCAACTTTATAGATTTCACTAAATTTTCATCGGAAGCCATGATCAGCCGAAGCACTGCTAAAAGGTATTTTGATATTTTTTCAGATACATTGTTAATTCACACTCTTTCAGCTTTTAAAAAAAGCTCTCGAATGCGCCTCGTGCAGCATCCTCGCTATTATTTATTTGACGTCGGAGTCCTCAATGCTTGCTTAGGAAACTTTAAAGCTTCATCAGATAGAATAGGAAACTTATTTGAGCATTTATTCGTTCAACAAATCTATAGCGCAGCACACGCTTCTGACCGCGAAATACGACTCACAACTTTTCGAAACGACAAAGGCTCAGAGGTTGACTTTATCTTAGAGATCTCTGATGAAGTGTATGCTATAGAGCTAAAAGCCTCTAAAAACATTTCAGATCATGACACTCGTGGACTCAAAAGTTTTGCTAAATTTTACGATAAAAAACATCACAGCGTCATTGCTTACCTCGGCGACAAAACTCGTAAAAACGGAGAAGTCAGTATTCTTCCGTGGAAAAAACTTTTAGAGAAAATATTTTAAAAATTAAAAAGGAAAAGAGTGCTCACGATCAAGTTGTTTTTCTTGCCCCTTACGAAGGATGCTGAAACGTTGCTTCCGTTCAAAATTCGAGAATACTCAACACTGTGGCTCAAAGCTCCATTCCAGGGAACTTTTGGGTAGAAAAAACTGAGCCTTGCCTGGAGGTGACCCAAGCCTGCTTCTGCTCCAGAACCATAATAATATTGATAAGTTTTTTGAGGCGCTAGCGACAGAGCAAAGTTCAGTTGAGTAAAGGGCAATAAAGGCAGCCCTGCCTTCAGCTCGGCATAGACATTCTTAAAAGCCAAGAAGTCATATTCCAAGAAAGCTCCGAGGTAAAATAATTTCATGAATCCAAACTTGTATTGAAGTTCTAAATTTAAAAACAAAGCGGCCTCTCGTCCTCTTCGAAGTGCATCGGCACTGCGGCCGTAAACCAAGAAACTAGTCTCATCGTTAAAGTATTTTATTTCACTTTTAAGAGAAACACTATTTTTACGATCAAAAGGCGTCCACACTAAGGCAGGGCCTCGGATTGAAAGTTGATCAAAAAGCGTCACACCAATACCGGGAAAAATAAAAGGCGCTGAACTCAACAAAGCTCCGGCCTTTTGCTGAGAGCTTTGCAAAACAAAGGCCCCGTTAAATTTTATCCAAGAGTTTTTTTCAACTTCTTGCCCATAAGACAGCAGCCCGAAAGCAAAACTAAAAATTAAAAATAAAAATTTAATCATAGCTCAAGCGATATTCCTTTAACGTTCCATGTAAAAGAAGTTCAAAAGAACTCTGCCCCTCTTCAAGTTTGAGTATTTTACTTCCTAGCGGCGAACGCGTCGAAAGAACCTGAACAGACTCCCCCTGATACTTTACTTCGAAGCCTCCTGAACACGGTACTAGAAATATTTTTTTCAGTTGAGACTCAGACTCTAAAGTCATTAATTTTGCCACCGGTGAAGACTCATTTGAGGAGAGCTTCTTTTGAAGCACTTTGAGACCTTGCAGCTCTAGTGTGATTTCGTCTTTTCTTCGCTCCTGAGCACCAGCTAGGTAACTGGCCTCAATGGCTCGAGTATCGTATTTGCCCTCTTGCTTGAGTTCGGAGCTAGTGGCATCGGAACGAGCTTTGTCTGAAATTTTCTGGTAAAGGTCGAGTTCTTTTTCAAAATGTTCAATAATTTTATTCAGAATAAAATCTCTACTCATCTGAAGATCTATCTTGTTCAATGAGTTCAAAACTTGCAATACCATTTTCAGAAATTCCATGAACCCGAAAAGTGACATTGTCGTCGACAATTAAAGTGCCCACAACCGGAAGTTTTCCACCACATTTATACAAAACATATCCATTTAGAGTCGAATAACTCACATCAAAGCTCAGTTCTTGATCGTAGAGCTCATTAAAATCAAGAATCTGCATTTCACCACTAACAATTTTTGGAGCCCCCATAGCCGCCTCAAAACCCGCTTCAGAAGGATCGTCGTGTTCATCTCGAATCTCACCGACAATTTCCTCAATCAGATCCTCCAAACTTAAGAGCCCAATGATGACCCCACCCTCATTACGAACCAAGGCTAAGTGAGTCCCCCACCTTTTCATGTCTCTGAGAATTCCACCAAGCGGTGCCATTTCCGAAACAAAATAAGGCCGACGAATGTAGCGAGTCCAATGTCGCTTTTTACCCAATGGTGAGTAGAAATTTGCGAAAAGATCTTTCACATGAAGCACACCGACAATGTCATCGAGGCCTTCTCGACAAACCGGTATTCGAGAATAGCCCTCACTAAAAACATGCTTAAAAACATCTTCTTGAGTCCCAGCCATTTTTAAAAATTCAATCTTTGATCGCGGAGTCATGACATCTCGAGCAATTCGATCTGGAAAGTCCATCAAGTTGGTTAAGGCCGTTCCGGTTTCTTGATCGAGACTTCCCTCTTTCGTTGCAAGCTCAATACTCTGCTCGAGCTCTTCTTCAGAAAAAGGCTTCCGAAAACCAAAAGAACTAAAGCCCATAAAACGAACCAGCCCTCGAGACATCACTTCAACCACGACAATAATCGGCCAAAGAAGAATGGAAACTATTTTCAAAAAACGAATGAAAAAAGGACTCATTTGAGAGGCCTTTTGACGAGCAATCATTTTCGGTAAAATTTCAGAAATAAAAATAAAAATAAAAGTGAAGATTCCCAACACTAAGGAGAACCTTAAAGAATAGTGCTCTCGAGCCCAAAGCGTGATCAAGGAACTGGCTGTAATGCTGGAAATATTGTTCCCAATAAGAATGGTCACCAAAACTCGACTAGAGCGTGAGGTCCAATAATCAATGAGACCCTTTAAAATTTTATTTTTTTGAGAAAGTCTTTGAATATCTAAGCGACTGAGGCTCGTGAGAGCCGTTTCGGATGCCGAAAAGATAAAACTAAAAACAATGGCGACTAAGGCCCCTAAAATACGATAATCCACTAAAGCAATTTCACCGGCCTTTTACCTGCAGTCATTATATACGAATTTCGGCATTTTAGCCAGGGAAGTTAAGTTTTCAAGAGCACAATAAAAAGGCCTTACTGCTCATGGAAGCAGTAAGGCCCTTTTAAGATTTTATACTTTTGACACAAATCTAAGCGCTTGGCTTAGAAGTTTAAAGCGGCATTGATAGACAGTTTGTATCTGTTGGAATTATCAGCCCACCAGTTATTCATGTCTCCAAATTTATTGTCACTGTCAAAAAGATACTGATAAGAAGCTCTGGCTCCAATAGAGAAGTTGTTCCCCAATCCAATATCCAATCCAGCACCTAATTCACTGTAGACGTAGTTCGTCATTTGATTCCACCCCTGTAACTGAGCATAGTCTTCCATATCGCTGATGTCATAATCCTGATAGATGTAACCAACTCCAGCAATTCCATAAGGCCTGAAGACTCCGAGATTTGGACCAAGCTTAGCATTCACGCCAAACTCATATGAGCTTCTCGAGCTAGACCCCTGATATCCTTGGTTATATGGATCATAGTTATTATAACCATAGTTGTTGAAATGATTCTGAGTGTAACCGAGCTTATCTTTACTATAAGTAAAAACACCTTCGAGAGAAAAGTAACGATTCAAGGCACCTTCAAAAGTAAAGCCCATCATGTATTGATTTTCTAAGTCACCACAAGACTCATCTTCAATAAACTTATAGCCAACAAATGGAGAGAGTTTAAAACGGCTCGCTGAACGAGGCGTGTAATGAGAGGTCACAACTGGACTCGGAGTCACAACGTGGTGATCAACAACAACTGGATCGACAACAACGGTTCCACCGCAATGACTTCCATGACAAGGGTCCACATCAACACAGCCACTAGGAGCACAGTCATTGGCCGAACTAAAAGAGTTAATAGCTCCTCGACGTTTCCACTCATCTTTCAATCTGTCTGATTCAATTTTCTGAAGAAGAAGTGCATTATGAGCGTTTTCAGTGTCTTGTCTTAACTTGATTGCAGAATCAACAGCAGCACTTGATGTGCTGGAGCTAGAACTTGTCGCCGCATTGTCAGAATCTTGATTCACAACTGGGCTTGCTTCTACTGTAACGTTCTGAACTTGAACGCCACCTGTGTTTGCATTTCCATGTTGATTGCCACCACTAATTCCCGTGTGAGGACCTTGAGTCGGATGACTCGGAAGACTCACTTGTGGATGGCTTGGGTAACTAGGATAATTGTTTTGTGGATCATTTGGGTGATAAACAACAGAAGGACTCTGAGTTTCTGCACCGGAATCATAATAGCTATTGTGATTGTTATGATCATGCTGATGATTTGGATCCGCTTGAAGCGTCAATCCTGAAAATATTACTAAAAATAAAAAATAAAATAGATAAGATGAAACCTTCGTTTCGGGACTTGATAATTTTCTTTGTTCTGTTTGTGTCATATATAAAACCTCCATGTTTTTTAAAAGCCTTCTTGGCACTTGAGCATAAGCAGTTTACGTGCCAACGAAACAGGAACTTCACATATCTCTATAAACATCTGAAATTAATATGTTTTTACTCTGTGCTCAAAAGCACTCAAAAACGAAAATTGTGTTGATCTTTTAGACAGCTGTATAAATTCTAGTCACTCTTTGCGAAAATTGGCACGATGCTTGGCCACTTTCAGCTCCAGAGATGTTAAAGTAATCACTATGAAGAGGCTCTTTTTTGCACTATTCTTTTTAACCATGAGCCAAGAAACGAAGTCCTGGAAACCTGAAGATTTTGTCAAAAAGACGAAAGAAGAGCTTAAAAAAGAGCTCAGTCCAACACAATATACCGTCACTCAAAAAGACGGCACCGAAAAACCCTTTAAAAACGAATACTGGGACCATAATGCTGAAGGTATTTATGTGGATGTCGTCTCCGGTGAGGCTTTATTCTCGTCAACCCACAAGTTCAAATCAGGCACAGGTTGGCCAAGTTTCTTCGAGACGATTGCTCAAAATATTGTCGAAAAAGATGATCGAAAGTTTTTTGTCAAAAGAACAGAATTGCGCTCCAAACACGCCGATTCGCACCTTGGTCACGTCTTTAGCGACGGACCAAAGCCTACTGGGAAAAGGTATTGCATTAATTCCGCAGCCTTAAAATTTATCTCCAAAGAGAAGCTTCAAGAAGAAGGTTATGAAGAGTTTTTGAGTCTTTTTCAATAAGAGCCTTAAAGAATCATGAAAAAGTATCTTTTAGAATGCGAAAGAAAATACAAAAAACTCGGAAAGAAAGCCTCAAAAGAACAAGTTCTTGGCTATTCTCGTTACTTCAAAACACCCACCCGCTATCAATTTTACGACATTAAAAGAACAACTTACCGTGAGCTTCCGCAGGCACTCAGTTTTCAAAGTTTCAGCGACAAAGAACAAGACAAAATTTGGTCATACATCTTTAAAAACACGAGCTACCTCGACCTGGGCGACTTAGCCATTTTCTATTTTAAAAATAAATTTAAAAAAAACAGAAGCATTGCTCGAGAATGGCCACTATTAAAAACTTGGGCAACTCAAATTGATAACTGGATTCACGGCGACATGCTCGCCTCACTTTATGTGGAAGCATTTAACGAAGAGAGCACCCAAGTGTTTCCAGTGCTTCAAAAGTGGTCCACTCACAAAAACCCCTGGATGCGTCGAATGGGACTACTCAGCCCACTATACTACTACCAAGAGCGCCGAGTGCTTCCAAAGTTTACAGCTTTAGAAAAAATGATCACTCCAAACCTCAAGCACCCCCACTATTACCTCCAAAAAGCCGTCGGCTGGACCATTCGAGAAATGACCAGCGCCTACCCCATACAGAGCTGGAATTTTCAAAAGAAATACAATACTCAAATTTCGTCAGTCGCTTTTTCAACTTCCGTTGAAAGAACCGAGACGAAGAAAAAAGAGCGTCTGAAGGAAGAGCGGCGAGAGTTTCGAGCTTCGAAAAGAAGCTGAGTAAAGATATCTTGAATAAATCATGAAAACTCGGAGTCAGACTCCGAGTTTTCATGAAAATTAAGAGATTTTTAAACAAAAAAATCAGCAACAGTACTTACAAACGGAGACGAAAACATGTGAGCTGATCCATGATATTGAATCTGACTAGCTTCATCTTTGTATTGAAGAAGAACTAAGCTCACCATTAACACATCAAGTTCTTCAGAGAACTCTTCTCGAGCTATTTGAGCCTTATAGGTAATCAGCTTTTCAATAGAGTCTTTTTTGATGTTCTGTTTTTCAAGCTCTTCATCGAGGCCATCAATTGAAAGATAATCCGTAAATAATTGGCTTCTCTTTGCACTGACAGTTTTCATCATAAAAACCCCTGAACTCAACGTATTGAGATCTAATAAATCTTGAACCCTTTCAGGAGTCTCATTTTCTAAATCAGAAAAATCAATGGTGACACCCTTGAGGTAATCAAGGTTTTCTAAGGCAATGCCGGCTACTTTTGAATGGATTTTGGTACTCGAGTGCGTCCAACGCGAATTCCAAGATAATTTAAATCTTCGTTCTCATGATTTTTGTTATTTAGAAAGAGGTAAGATGCTTCGTCAATCAAAAGACATGGCTTATTTTTATTTGGAAGGTAAATATTTGTAATATGAGTAACAGAATAAATAAGAGTTTTTTTACTCCCATTTTTTTCTTTTACAGCAGTCCAAGAAAAACTATGAGCTGCTTCAAGAGAATCAAGAATATCTTGTAGGTCATTTGCGTTATTGCTGCCACAATCTCCAACTTCGAGCTCTGTTCTCTCTGTCCAATTAGAGCTCAGTTCGTCTATATCAAATTTTTTTTCGATATATTCTTCAGCTTTTTTTTTCCAATCAGGCCCCCTGCTTTCTTTGTCAATTAAAGTTTGAAAAAGCCCACTTTCTAAACCTGGAATAAAAGAATAGCGCTCATGGTTTTGGCCTTCTTCCCATGTCAGTGCGTATTGAGTTAAACTTTTTTTTTCGATTGGTTGGTTCAAATCTCCCTCTGCATTAGAGGAAAAAGATAGGACACTACAAACAATAATTGGAAAACCTAAAAATATTTTTTTCATAACTTTATTTGTAATCTTATAATTTAAAGACAGTCAATCTTGGAAATAATAAGTAATCAAGGAACAATGAGGGACGGAGTAACTTTTTATTTGTAAAATCAAGCCCTTAGATTGTTAGCTCTCTTATTTGTTCGTCCCTCATTTATTTTTTAGCAGCTCCTAGAGCAACGGATGAGAAATGGGGCCAAGCATCTTTCCTTGACCATTTATTAGCCTCTGCGATAGCATTTCAATTGTGACAAACACTGAAAGTCAAAACAAAGTTAGGAATTCATAAATGAAAAATCAAAGGTTTTTTTTTAAATAAATGAGCCTACAAAAAAGCTTTTACTTTACACGCTTCAACCTGACTCTAGTACTTTGTTCTTTTTGCATCACAAATAATATATTTGCAATCGAGTACAATCTGGACAGATTACAAGCTAAACGTATTAGAAATTGCGGAATGCTACTGAGCTACATCAATGACTCCAAGACTGGAAATAGGGACTTAGTCGATAGAGTTCATATTGTTGACCTTGAGACACCAAAAATTTTATCTCTCAATGAGAACTCTTTCATTGGCTTTCCAGTTACTCGTGAAAAAAGTAATAGAATCTTTATTATTAGCAACGGAAAAAAGCAACAACTCATCAGGGGAAACAATGTCGCTCACGACTCATTTGACATTTTAGACATGAGTATTGATGCTTACAAAAAAGAGCTCCTCAGAAGTGGTCTCGACACGGAAATTGTAGATTCAATTGATGGATCAGATGAAACTGACATTAAAAACTACATACAAATAGAATCCGATGGAAAAACGATTGCTTTTTCTAGTGCCCATAACTACACCCCCTACTACAGACCTCTTCCTTTATTTAAAAAAGCAAAAGAACTCGGTTTCATACACTCGCAGGAATTTAAAGACTTTTTACAAAAAATCGATGAACTCAAATCAAAACGAACAGCCGTCATTGAGATTGGGACAACCTTCATAAGCTCTCAACTTCAGGCTCATGAAAAAAAGTTACTTCACCTCATTATTTTGTTTTGGACGAGAAACAAGATCTTAGGGTCGCACAATTCAGCTTTTCTTGTTTCGCATGTAGCCGACAGTCGCTTTGCAAGGTTTTTAGAAAAAACTTTTCATTGGACTATCGAAGAAACAGTCAAAGATCAATTTGGAAACACTCACTATCTCTTATCAATAGAGTCTCATTTATTTATTGAAAGAATAGATTCCTATTTCGAAAAACACTTAGCTTTTAATATCAAATAATTTAAAAAAATCTTTAGCCAAGACTTCTGGATCATCATTAATGACATCCGAATAATGAAGACTAATGATATGACCTATTAAGTGATTGTGCATAGTCTGAGCAAGTCCTTCTAAGTATTTTTTTTGATACTTGATTCTCTTTTCATAAAAGCACGAATAGAGTCTCTCCAAAATTTTACTTTCAGCACCCGTCTTTAATTGCTGATAGAGTGAATGATAGCTTTCGTGGACTCCAGCCAGGTGAATCAGGCTTAAAAGAATTTGAAGTTGCTCCTTTTCCTCCATTGCCCATCTATAATTACCGACGACATAATTGTGAAGTCGAGCTATGGAATCATCACCAACTCCATCAAGGCTTTCTACAAATTGAGCATTTTCGACTAACACTTTTTGAATAATGCCAAGGTTCAGTGCTGTTTTATCTGGAAAGTGATTGATGACCGCGGACTGGCTGACTCCCAACTTATCTGCAATCAACTGAAAACTGACAAGATGAAATCCTTTTTTTGCAAACAATTTCAAGGACTTATCGACTATCTTAGCCTTCAAAAGATCACCTTTTTTCACTCAAGAAATTATAACATATAACGTAAAACTAAGATAAATTAGTATCACACTTATTGCGGAATGTATTACATTGTTTTAAGCTAACGATACTTTCAAAGGAGGAAGAAATGAAACAATTAAAACGAAATATAGCTATTTTCACCATTTTCACATCAAGTACACTGAGCTTTGCCTTAAGCGTCCCATTTGGATCAATAAGGGCTGTGGCTAGTGACACCATTCAAACAAGTGTGACTGAAGATTACCAAAGCACAACTCAAGTACTGCAAAAGTTTTACAACAGAGCCTTTAATTCCAATAACTACCCATACCGTGAAGAAACTCAGAGTGGCAGTGTCACTATAGTTTTTAAAATTGTGAGCATCCATCAATGCGCAAAATTAAGAATTGAACTTATTAAATATAGTGACCTAGGAAGAACATATTACAGATTAAAGATTGACCAAAAAAGCAACTTTGACAAATTGGAACTACACTCACCTCAGCCTGGAAACATAGCTCTTGAGTTAAAAAGAAAGATTTCTGGCGACGGACTCTTTGTAGATTCTCAAGTGACCAAAGTTTTAAGAGAAAGCCTAGAAACCCTTTTCTCTGAAAACATCAACGAAGAAAACAATTCAATATCAGTCATGCCAGGAAACCTCTTTACTCACCGATCTGAGCTAAGAGCAATGAAGGTCAACGAAAATAGACTTGGTTGCCACCTTTACGGTTGTGGCTTTTTACAGAAAACAGTTGATTAAAAGTATATGAGAACTAAGAAGCTTCCTAACAAGAAGCTTCTTAGACTCAAATGAAAGAAGAGAAATAGTCGTTACAGATATCATAAAAACAAATACCATTACTAATGGAGTCTATTGTTATCCAATAGGAAAACTAAAACCTATAAAGAACAGTCGATACAACACAAACAGAGTAATTCACCTAAGTATGCGCGGACTACTCATGGATCTAACGCCATAGAGCACGGATCCTTGATAGAAATTAAATAAAAATCAATTAATCAATCGTGACACCCTTGAGGTAATCAAGGTTTTCTAAGGCGATGCCGGCTCCAAGAGCGACGGCTGAGAGAGGGTCTTCTGAAAGGAAGACTGGGAGACCTGTTTCTTCTCTTAAAAGAATGTCTAAGTTTTTCAGTAAGGAGCCTCCACCAGTCATGACGACACCTTTGTCGACAATGTCGGCGGCTAACTCAGGAGGCGTTCTTTCTAAAGTAATTTTGACGGCTTCGACAATACTATTAATAGGATCGGCAAGTGCTTCACGAATTTCATCGGAACTCACTTCAATGGTTTTTGGAACACCCGCTAAAAGATCGCGCCCCTTCACTTCCATAGATTCTTCCGGACCACTTGGGTAAGCATTTCCAATTTTAATTTTAATCTGTTCAGAGGTTCGCTCACCAATGGCTAAGTTATATTTTCGACGAATGAAATTCAGAATGGATTCATTCATTTTGTCACCACCGACACGCACTGACTTCGAGAAGACAATACCGCCTAAAGAAATGACCGCCACATCCGTGGTTCCACCACCAATATCGACAATCATGTTTCCACTCGATTCCGTAATCGGTAAGCCGGCTCCAATAGCTGCTGCCATCGGTTCTTCAATAAGAAAAACTTCACGAGCACCTGCAGACAATGCCGCTTCTTTAACCGCGCGTTTTTCAACTTCAGTAATTCCATAAGGAATACAAATAATAATTCGAGGTCGAAAGAGAGTTTTTTTCTTACGAGCTTTCGCAATGAGTTCGCGAATCATGGCGGCCGTCACTTCAAAATCGGCAATAACCCCATCTTTCAAAGGACGAATAGCCTGAATGTTGCCTGGCGTTTTTCCGAGCATTTCTTTAGCAGCTTTACCAACTTCAATCACTCGCTTTTGGCCACGAGAATCTTTCAAAATGGCCACAACACTTGGCTCATTAACCACAATGCCGTGATTTTTAACGTAAACCAGAGTATTTGCGGTTCCCAGATCAATCGCAACATCGTTTGTTAAAATAGATTTTGCTTTTTTCCAGAAACTCATAAGACCCCGTTAGTGTATTTGAAAGAAATCTGTCTTTAAAGTTTCAAATGCAAAAGAAATGAAAAGATTAGCTCTTTGCGTCAGAAGCTTGACCTAAGATGCTCTTCCAATTTTCTAAAAGATTATGGGCTGCTTTCGGAGTCACATCATCGAGTGAGATTTTCTTAAGCGAGGCTAAAACTTTTTGCTCTTCTTTATTCACCTGGGGAAGAGCAAAGAGTGGCAGCTCTGAAAGTTCAGAACGACGAGACTTTTCTTTTCTTTGAGGCGCTAACTGAAGAGGCCCCTTTTCTTCTTCATTCAGCAATTCATAAGAGCGTTGGACAATCTCATCGGGTAGCAAGGCCTTCTTAGCCACTTCAACGCCGTAACTACTCTGCGCGGCCTCGTAAACAATCTTTCTGAGAAAGACTAAACGTCCTTCCCATTCTTTCACTTGGAGCGATATTTGAAAAAGTTTGGAATCTTGCACTTCACTCAATTCGTGAAAATGAGTCGCAAAGACAATTCTCGGTCCGTCATCCTTGAGAAAGAACTCGAGTATGGAACGAGCAATAGCCAAGCCATCCTTGGTCGAGGTTCCCCTACCAATTTCATCAATGAGCACAAAAGAGCGTTCATCGACATGAGCCACAATCTGAGAGCACTCCTTCATTTCCACCATGAAGGTGCTTTCGCCTTCTAAAATGTGATCCGAAGCCCCCATTCGAGAGAAAAAGCCCGAACAAGGGCTCAAACTTAACTTCGATGCAGGAACAGGAAATCCACAATGAGCCAAATAAAGAATTAAAGCACTTTGTCTCATTAAGGTGGATTTTCCAGCCATATTTGGGCCAGTCAGCAAGGCAAGACGTTTTTCTTTCGTGAGACTCAAATCATTGGCCACAAAAGCCCCTTCAATAAGTTCAATCAGAGGATGTCGTCCATCTTTGTAATCAAAGAAAAATTCACGCGAATTTTTCCACTCAGGTAAAGTCCACTTTCCCAATCGTTCCAAAGCCGTGATTTTTCTTTTCACTCCATAAAAGGCATCGTAAAAAGAAAATTCACGAATGACCTGACTGATCTTTTTTTCATTTTTGAGCACATCGTCTTTCAATTCCTGAAAAATTTCTTCGGCTCTTTCTCGGAGGCGTTTTTGTGCGTTCAGAATTTCATCTTCCTTGACTTTGAGTTCCTCAGTAAAATATCTTTCAGCCGCCACCATACTTTGCTTGCGTTGAAAAGAGCTCGGAACCTTGGAGACGTGAGCTTTTCTGACCTCAATGTAAAAGCCAAAAATTTTATTATAACGAATCTTTAAGCCTTGAATGCCCGTTTCACCCTGCAATTGTTTTTCATAAGCATTTAACCAGGTCTGAGTCTCGTCTTCAGTTTTTTTAAGCTTTAAAAAACTTGGGCAGGCTTCTAACTGAATGAATTCTTCTATTTTTTTGGCGGTGAATAAATCAAAATCAGTGTTGAGAAATTTCTTTAATTTCTCTAGCAAGGGATTTAATTCTTGAGTCGATAATTCCTCTAAGCTCAAACAAGCACACAAAGCTTCACGCTCTTCTTTTTTCAGAGACTTCATTCTGAAAAAGATTTTCTCTAAATGAAGAAAAAATTTAATAAATTCATCGTTATGGATGCTTTTAATCTTCGTTTTTCCAAGAAGTCTTTCGACATCCAAGATGCGTTCCTTTTTTTCATAAGAAGTGATCGACGCATACAATAAATTTCGCTGCTTTAAAGAATTTAAATTTGAAGTTGCCTGAGTGAGAATTTCTTTGAGTCGTCGAGAAGAAAGAGCCGACGAGGTCCCGTTGACATGATCAAAAAGTTCTGGGAAAATATTCCATTGAGTAAAGATACTCGGCGCAATAAAAATTTCATCATTACCAGCATCGTTTTTTCCAAGATTTAAAGCTTCCGTGCTTTCCAAGTATTCATTGAGTTCGAGATCTGCCCAAACCTGCGTGTATTTCAAATAGCTTTTTAAATTAGCCTCAGCTTCAGAACAACCAAAGAAACTTGTGCGAGAATAATATTTTTTTGGAAGCAATGACCACTCGTTCGATTTCAAATCGCTGTCTTCTGGGAGCAGAATTTCAGCAATATTATTTTTAATAAAGAGCTCTTGAACTTCTTCTCGACTTAAAGATTTTTGAGAAAGCCGCTTTGAAGATAAAAAGTCAATGGCCTCAACGTCGTAAGACTCTGATGTGTTCTTGTAAGAAAGACTCAAGAGTAAATGATGCGCACTTTCACTCATATGCTCAAATCGTCTTGGCAAGCCAGGAGTAATAATTTTTTTCAAGCGCCGCTCTACAAGCGTTCCAGACTTCACTTCTCCAAACTGCTCGGCAAGCGCTAACTTGAAACCTCGGCTGAGTAGTTTTTCAGAATAAACTTCAAGTGCATGCACCGGAATGCCACACATCGGAATGGGGTGTGCATTTTTTTTGTCTCGACTGGTGAGTTGAATCTCTAACAATGGTGCGGCGTCAATGGCATCTTGACCAAAAAGCTCGTAAAAATCACCCAAGCGAAAAAAGAGCAACGCTCCACGGGACTGGTCTTTTAAACTCCAATATTGATCATAAAGCGGGGTCTTCCAAACGGCAAGCTCCCGAGCGGGCGAAACAATTTCCATGGAGATCCAAACTAGAATGCCCCTCATTGAGAATCAAGTTTCTCAATGAAAAAGACTTCTTTTCATGGCAAGAGCTCTCTGAGACTTGAAAATGACTTAAAAGTTCTAAAAAATGAATTTCACAGACTCTTATTTTTAAAAGAAATTTACCGAATCTTAACTTTTTCAAAAAAACTTTTCAAAAAAACAATTTTTTATAATCGCGAAGAGCCGATGAAGGCAGATGACCCTAAGTAAAAAGCATCACTCACTATTCTCTTTTTTCACCTTGATCACATTGAGTTTTTTAATGTCATCACACTTATTTGCAAAAGGAGCCATGGCTCCGATTGAAGACACCCCTCCTCCAGTGAACCAAGAAGAAGCCAACTGGAGAAAAATAATTCGTGAACATGGTGGAGTTGTCGCCGATCCAGAGAATTACAATTTTAGTCGTGACGGTTTTTCGCTTTACTTAGAAGACAGTGGCCTTTCTCTTTACGATGGAGACGACCTCATTGCCCCACACAACTCCAGTGCCGCTCGAGGTTGTGGCTACCAACATTTACTCCCTCAAAAAAATTTTTGGAGTCGTGGTGCCGCCCTAGCACTTTGGGCTCAAGCAAGTCAGCGAGCTACGGGAGTCAAACGCCCTTATCTGAGAAACTGGTATCGTCCCACTTGTTATAATTCCCGTGTTGGTGGTGCTTCAGGAAGCGACCACATCGATGCTCGCGGCATTGATCTCGATTACCGATCTTCATCAGAAAGACGACGGGTTCAAAAATGGCTTTGCCAATACTACGCATCAAATTTAAACATGCAAATTGGTCTTGGTTACCAAGCCATTCACCTCGGAGCACACTCTCCTAAAGGAAAACGAAACTGGTTCTATGGATCATACAGTGATGGAGACCGTGGGAGAACTTGTTTCGATTAAATAAGAATCAACAACTTTCGTGAAACTTTTTAATCAGATTGATCCGGAATAAAGTCGACCAGATCTGGAGCTGGCATTGGAACGTCGGTGATCATTCGACTTTTTGCAACACCACCAAGTTCAACTTTTTCCATTTGATTAAAAATATCTCTAATATCGCTGTATTCATAAACTGGGAACTTTTCAAATCGTGTGTAATAACGTTTGCCCGTTCGAGGGTCTTTATAAAATTTACTAATCTTATATTGAGAAATTCCATCAATATCAATAAATTGAAATCCTTTTTTGGTATCATAGTAAAAATTACTTTTTTTAGTGAGATCAACATCAACACCTCTTTCTGCAAGAACGCGAATATCTTTTTCAAATTGAGCCCAATGAGAGTCTGGAATATTTTTTAGTTCTTCTGGACTTAATTGGTCAGAACGTTTTCCTGGAGCTTCCTCCATGCTTACAGCAACTAGTTTCCCACCAAGAGACAGCCTATTTAGAGGAAAAAACACATTACTAAAATCTACCAAGTAAAGACTCATCTTTTCAATGGACTCTTTTGAAGGCATTCTTTTCCTTCCAATTTTTATCACAATCCCTTCAAAACGAAAAATGCCTTGATTTCTGCCACCGCCTTTGTCCTCGGAACTTTTCATGACTTGACCGGCTTGATATGCTTTTGAAAACCTCGATAAGACTCCAGCAAAATTAAGTTTTTGAAGTATTTCTCGGCTGCACGAGAAAGAATCCATACAAAGAAAAAAGTTAAAGACAATAAAAGCAAAAACTTTCAAAACAATGTCATTTCAGAAATGTTTTAAGAAGCCAAACTTTTGCCAACCAATTAAATTCGACCATTCATTTGAAGTCCAAAATAAGCACCAACTCGAGCCCCGCTTCCAACAGGTGAAACTCTACCTGGAGAATAATAAGGGTTATTGGCGCCAGGGTAGCATCTTATTGAATTGCTACAAACTCCACTATTTCCACCTCTACTTCCGCCACTATTTGGGTATTGAGCTGAGCGATTGTAACCACCTGGGTTATAGGTGCCTGCACTTCCACCAATTCCCAAGCCCCGCATTTGATTAGCGACTCCTTGATAGCCTTGGTAGCTCGAATTTAATCTATTTTGTAAAATTCCTTTTTTTTGAGCATATTGTCTATCAAGCTCATTCATCCATTTTTTATCTTCTGAAATTCTAGTTCCAAACTGATTAAGTTTTTGACCAGCTTGATTCATCCGGCGTAATTTTTCTTTTTCTTGTGCGATACGATAATTAAAATCTGCTATTTGTCGTTGAGGGTTTTGAGCATAACCAGAATTATAGGGACTTCTTCCATAAAACTGTCCGTTATTTTGCCCATAACCACCTGGACCAGAGTTACCACCATAACCATAAAATCCTCCACCGTAACGTCCACTAGCTCCAGTCATTGGAATATTTGTTCCGGGAGCATAATTACCTCCCGCACTTGGAAAGCTTGGATTTTGCCCATAACCACCATACTGAGGGCTATAAGGACCAGGGCCTCTATATCCACCGTTAACACCACCACCTGGATATCCGCCGTTTATTCCACCACCGCCATAAGCGCCGTTAGCACTGCCATAATAACCAGATGGAGTGCGTCCGCCAAATCCACCACCAGCATTTCCACCAAAACCAATACCAGCTCTAAAACCGGCTCCACCCTGAACACCGTTAGGAAGATTTCCATAACCACCTTGACCGTAAGCACAACCAGTATATCCAGTATGATAAGGCGGGACACCGCATGCTCCACCTCGGGTCACACCCCCAGGCATATAGACTCCTGATGAATTAAAGCCACCACCATAAGTTCCAGATCGACCCCCCTGAACTCCAGCACTTGCATAGCCTAGTTCCGCATTGCTTTTCACAATAGATTTTTGTAAATCGTATTCCATTTTATCGCTCTTATGTTGTCCCCACACCGTCGCTAAGCGAGGAGCCACATAAGAAACTGCATTAAAGAGTCCGTTCCAAAAAGTGCTCATGGGACTCGGGGCTTCGACGTTTATGACAGAAGGTCTCGCTCGGTTTTGACAAAAAGCCCCACCGTGCACATCAAAACCTTGCCTTCTTGCTGCTGAACTTTGTCGCTCATACTGATGATTTTGACTTGGAGCAGGAGCCGTTCGTTCTCTCGACTCGGGAAGACTCGAGCAATAGCGCTGAACATTGTTCCAACGTCGTTGGTGATCTGCACTACGAACAGGCATATTCTTTCCAACATCCACAGAAAAATCTTCTTTAAATCGAGCATCGGTTGAAATTTTTCGACAACGTTCTCGAACGACAGCATAGCCACCATTCACACGATCAGCAGAAATCGCGTTTAAAAGTAAATGCTCACATGTCGGATCCCTATAACTTACTGGTTGAGTTTTAAATCGACGCGTGTCGAAAAAATTTCCCCGAAGAGCATGTCCCGCACCACAAGTTTTTAATTTTTGCGCATCTTTCAACTTAATCTCAAGTCCATCTGCTGCCATAGAATTTCCGCAAAGTAGTAAAACTGTGACCCCTTTTAATAATAGCCTTCTCATAGCTCTATTATCGCAAAGATTCTGTTATTATTTCATCTATTAAAAAAGTCAAAAGCGTCAAATTTTACCAATCTGAGAGTTTTACAGTCAGCAAATTGTTCCTTTTTTCTTTAGGCTTTTCAACATTCCGCTCGATAGAGCCTTTATGAGACTTAGTAAAGGATTCAGCCTCGACAAAAAAGTCCTTTCTTTGTTTCGAATTTTTTTAGGCATCTTTCTTATATTTTACTATTTTGATTTCGTTCATGAAATCACGGTTTTACACGCAAAAGACTTGAGCCCTTTCATTCGCCTGAGCTTCCAGTATCTTTTTCCTTTAGCGAGCTTTCTAGTTTTTATTGGGCTACAAACTCCGTTTGCGTTGCTTTCTTTGTTTGTCATGCTCAGCTTCGTTCACAACCGACTTCCCTTCTATCTTGAAAGTAGTGATGACTTACTCAGGCTTTCTTTAGTTTTTTTAGCGCCTTTGAAGCTCGATGAATTTTTCTCCGTCAAAGACTCCTCAAGCTCTATTGAAGCTTCTGCTCCTCGGGCCGAGCTTAATTTCTGGAGTTTTTTTTGGATCCTACTTCTCGCAAATTTTCTTCTCATTTCATTTTTCTTTGCCCATAATGGAGAAATTGTTTTTGCTCAAAACGCTTTTGAAAAACTGAGTAACTTTGACTCTTTTTCGAACTACTGGGCAAACTTTTTAAAAGACCACCCATCTTTGAGTTATGCTTTAGCTATGAGTTATGGTCGCTTTGAACTTCTGGCTATGAGCGCCTTATTGCTCTCGACTTTTCTTCCAAAAAAACTTTTTGAATTCAGAGCAGTCTCCTTGCTTTTAGTTTTGGTGAGCTATTTGAGTTTAGCGATTTTTCTCAATCTTGGCCCTTATCCATATTTAATCATTTTGCTTTTTTTCAGCACCTTCTTTCATTTCAAAATTTCAAAAAAAACTGTCTTTTCAAAATGGTCATTTCCTAAAAAGAACTATCTTCTCTATGCTTCTTCCTTTATTTTCCTGCTTTATTGCTGGGTCACGCCAGTTCAGAATAAAGCCGAGGAACCTGGCAAGAAAGCCGCCTGGAGTATTGATCACCTCAAAGCTCACCCTTTTCTGCAATTTGCACAACTGAACAATTATGAATTGATGGCTTTTGACGAAAAAGAAAAAATCAAAAGCACAAAAATTTATACCTCTCGACGGGTGCAGGTTTTCTTCCAGAAATCTCTCCTTAAAGAAGATTTGATGGTGCATTGCCCGAGCTACATTAAAAACGAAGCAAACTTTGCCTGGACTTTAAAAGAATACCCACTTCAAAAATCCAAAAGAAAGATTGCTCAAAGCTCTCAGATTTTTCAATGCCTTTAATACAGCTGTAACTCACTGCGTTATTTCCCTGATTTCTTCAAAATTTCAGAGTCTCAGTAACTTTTCTGCACTAAAACTAGTCCTAAGGTTTAGTGAAAAGTTTCGAGTTTCTAAAAAACTTTAATGCAGATTATATCAACGCCCTTTGGGAAGATTACCAAAAGGATCCAGATTCAGTCGATGCCAGTTGGAAATATTTCTTTGAAGGCTATACTTACTTCGAAAAAGAATTTCACCAAGAGAACGGCTCTGAACCAAAGAACTCTGCCAGCATTCAAAAAGAACTTAAAAAATTCAGCAGTGAAGCAAAAGTTGCAGAACTGATTGCCGCCTACCGAAGTAGTGGCCGACTCCTGGCAAACACCAATCCCCTCAGTCCCGGTCCTGAAAAACATCCTATTCTTGAACTTTCTAGATTCAATCTCAACGAAAGTCACCTGAATGAAAAGTTTACAGCTGGAAAAGTTCTCGGGTTGAGCTCAAGCTCCACGCTCACAGAAATTCTCGCTCACCTTAAAAAAACTTATTGCAACTCTATTGGTGTGGAATTCACCCACATTCAAAACGCTGAAGAAAGAGAGTGGCTCCAAGATATTATGGAGAGCACTCAAAACACTGAAAATTTAGATTCAGATTCTCAAAAATTCATTTTGCAAAGGCTTTCTGAAAGTGAAACCTTTGAACGTTTTCTACACACTCGTTACGTCGCTCAAAAAAGATTTTCTATTGAAGGTGGAGAAAGCATTATTCCCACCATTGATCGCATTATTGAAATTGCTTCTGAGCTTGGGGCCAAACAATTTGTCATGGGCATGGCACACCGAGGTCGCCTGAACATTTTACACAATACCTTTAAAAAAGACGCGCGCTATATTTTTAAAGAATACGAAGACACTTATCAGTATCGTGAATTTGGCACTGGCGATGTCAAATACCACAAAGGTTATTCTCAAGACATCACCACTCGTCTTGGTAAAAAAGTTCATTTGAGTCTCGCGCACAACCCCAGTCATTTGGAATTTGTTGCTCCAGTCGTCGAAGGGGTCACCAATGCCAAGCAACGCTTTTATGAAGGCGATGCGCAAGCTCAAGTTTTACCATTACACATTCACGGAGACGCGGCTTTTGCGGGACAGGGAATTGTTTACGAAACCCTCAATTTTAGCAAAGTCCCCGGATTCAACAACGGCGGCAGTATTCACCTCGTCATTAACAATCAAATTGGCTTCACCACTTCCCCAGATCAGGGAAGATCAACCGACTATTGCACCGACATTGCAAAAATGTTGCAAGCTCCAATTTTTCACGTCAATGCGGACGACCCGGAAGCGCTCTGGTGGGTTGCCAAGCTCGCGGTCCTTTACCGTTACAAATTTAGAAACAGTGTTTTTATTGATCTCATTTGCTATCGTCGTTACGGACACAATGAAGGCGACGAACCAGCTTTTACTCAGCCCGAAATGTATTCGGTGATAAAAAAACATCCGACCACTCGAAAAATTTATTCCGACAAACTTCTAAATTCTGCAGTCATTGAAAGTTCCGAAGATAAAAAATTCACAGGTGTTGCCAACGACTATCTTCTGAGTGAGCAAAAACTCAGTAAAAGCGATGATGTCGTCAAACCATTTGAATCTTCTTTTGATGGACGATGGTCAAAAATAAAACCATCGACTTCAGATGGAATTGCCATCAAATATCCGACCCCCGTGGAACTCAAGAAATTACAAGCTGTTGCTAAAAAAGTTGTTCACATTCCCGAAGACTTCAATGCCAACTCAAAACTAAAAAGAATTATTGCCGCTCGAGAAGAAGCGCTTGAAAATAAAACTGGTCTGGATTGGGGATTTGTTGAATCACTGGCATTTGCCTCTTTAGTCAGCGAAGGCCACCCCGTGAGAATGACTGGTCAAGATTGCGAGCGGGGAACTTTTAGCCATCGTCACGCGGTCTACAAAGAAAACAAAACCGGAAAAAAATATATTCCACTGCAAAACATCAGCGAAGATCAAGCGCCTTTTTGGATCTACAACAGCACCCTGTCTGAATCGGGCGTTCTTGGCTTTGAACATGGGTGGTCTTTAGCCGACCCCAATGCTCTCGTCCTTTGGGAAGCGCAATTTGGAGACTTTTGTAACTCAGCTCAGGTCATTATTGACCAATTTATTGCGGCTTCTGAAGCAAAGTGGAACCGATCAAGTGGTTTAGTGATGTATCTTCCACATGGTCACGAAGGACAAGGACCGGAGCACTCGAGTGCCCGACTCGAGCGATTTTTACAACTCTGTGGTGAAAACAACTTTAGCGTTTGTAATTTTACGACTGCGGCAAATTTATTTCATGCGCTCAGAAGACAAGTGAAAAGAAACTTTCGAAAACCACTCATTGTCATGACTCCAAAAAGTTTGCTTCGATACGCGCCTTCCTTCGCATCTTTGAGCGATCTGAGCGGTGACTCTGCCTTTACATACGTTTACTCTGATGACGAACTCAAAACTGATCCCAAAAAAGTAAAAAGAGTTCTTTTATGCTCTGGAAAAATTTACTTTGAATTGCTCAAACATCGCAAAGAAAACAACATTCAAGACACGGCTCTACTCAGAATTGAACAGCTCTACCCATTCCCAGAAGATAAGCTATTAGAAAAGCTCAAACCCTATTTAAAAACCAATTTAGAAATTCATTGGGTTCAGGAAGAACCTCGTAACCAAGGAGCATGGACTTATATTTTCAATAATTGGAGTGGCGGCCTGAAAAACTTTGGCGCTGAACTCGGCATTGAAAAAATTCACTATGTTGGAAGAAAATCTGCAGCCGCACCTTCCGTCGGCTCGACAAATACCCACAAAACAGTGCAAAATGAAATCATTCATCGAGCCTTTAAAAAATTGGAGTTACTAAAAAAATGAAGCACACTGTAAAAGCACCACACGTCGGAGAATCAATCACAGAAGTGAGAATTATTGAATGGAGCAAAGATAATGGCTCTCAGGTAGAAGAAGGAGAAATTCTTCTAGAAGTTGAGACAGATAAAGCCAGTGTCGAAGTGGCGGCGCCAGCTAGCGGAAAACTAGAAATCACTTCTCCAGCAGATTCCACTATTAATGTTGGAAGCCCTATTGCTTTTATTGATGACGCTCAAAAAGGCAGCCAAAGCTCTTCGGGTAAAAGTTCAAATTCTACACCTCAAGCAAATGCGACGGTCAACAAAAGCTCCGTGAGCTCCTCTTTGACTCAAGGAGAAATTAAAGTCTCTAAAGATTCCTTTCTGGTTGGAGCGTCCATGTTGGAGCAAATTCAAAAGCTCAGTGTTCCGAGTGCTTCATCTAAAAACACTTCCGTGGTTGAAGAAAAAAGCCGTTTACTTCCTGGTGAGTCACGAAAGAAAATGACTCGAATTCGCAAAAAAATTGCGGACAACCTCGTCAAAGCTCAACACGAAGCCGCTATTCTCACAACTTTTAACGAAGTGGACTTGAGCGAAGTGATGGATCTTAGAAAAAAACACAAAGAAGCCTTTAAGAAAAAGAACGGAGTCAACCTTGGCTTTATGAGCTTTTTTACCAGAGCAGCCTGCATTGCCCTTAAGGAACAGCCCCTCGTCAATAGTTCCATTGAAGGCGATGAAGTGATCAGTCGTGAATTCGTTCATGTTGGTATTGCCGTAGGAACGGAAAGAGGCCTGGTTGTTCCGGTTTTAAAAAACACCGACAAGATGACTTTTTTAGACATCGAGCAATCTATTGTTGATGCCGCAACGAAAGCTAAAAAAGGAAAGCTCTCTATTGCCGACATGAGTAACGGAACCTTTACCATCTCCAATGGTGGTGTTTACGGAAGCATGCTTTCGACTCCAATTCTCAACCCACCTCAAAGCGCTATTCTCGGAATGCACAATATTCAACAAAGAGCTGTGGTCGTTGACGGAAAAATTGTCGCTCGACCAATGATGTATTTAGCCTTGAGCTATGACCATAGAATCATTGATGGAAAAGAAGCTGTGAGCTTTTTAATTAGAATCAAAACTTTATTGGAAAACCCTAAAGAACTTTCTTTAGATTTTTTATAGGAAGAAAAAGAAAATGACTCAAAAATACGATCTCGTTGTTATTGGTGCTGGCCCCGGTGGATACGTCGCTTCAATTCGTGCCGCTCAACTTGGACTCAAGGTGGCCTGTGTTGAAAAAGAAAAAACACTCGGTGGCACCTGCCTCAACGTCGGTTGCATTCCTTCAAAAGCTTTACTCGATTCCAGCGAACACTACATCAATGCCAAAGAAACTTTTCAAAAACACGGCATTGAAACGACGGGACTAAAAGTGAACCTCAAACAAATGATGAAGCGAAAAACTGAAGTCATTAAAAAACTGACAGATGGCGTCGACTATCTCTTTAAAAAAAATAAAATTGAATCCTATTCAGGAAGAGCTTCTCTTAAAAAAGAAAATGGTCTTTTTCAGGTCAGCATTCAAAACGGAAAGAAAAGCGAAGTCATTGAAGGCAGCAAAGTCATATGCGCTACTGGTAGCCAAGCTTCTGAACTTCCCAACTTAGCCTTTGACGGAAAAAACATTCTCAGCTCAACTGAGATTCTAGACCTAGACGCCATTCCAAAATCATTGCTCATTGTTGGTGGCGGCTATATTGGATTAGAAATGGCCAGCGTTTGGTCGAGGCTGGGAACAAAAGTTACTGTCATTGAATTCATGGACGCCCTCCTGCCAATCTGCGATCAAGAACTCGCCAAGGAACTTCATAAAACACTCAAAAAACAAAAGATCGATATTCACACCGGAAAAAAATGTCTTGGAGCAAAAGTTAAAAAAGGCAGTATTGACGTCGAAGTCGAAACTCGAAAGACAGAAGCTCAAGAAACTTTTCAAGTTGAGAAGGTTCTTATTTGCGCCGGAAGAACACCTTATTCAGAAGGACTTGGCCTTAAAAAGCTTGGCGTGGAGCAAGACAAAAGAGGTTTCGTTTCAACAAAAGACAATTTCGAAACAGCCTGCCAAGGTCTTTATGCTATTGGCGACCTGACCCACGGCCCAATGCTTGCTCACAAAGCAGAAGAAGAAGCGGTGGCTTGCGTGAATTCCATTGCAGGAAAGAAAGCCCACGTTCACTATGCCACCATTCCAAGTGTCATTTACACCTGGCCTGAACTTTCCTCAGTTGGATTTACCGAAGAAGAGCTTAAAGAAAAAAGCATCCCATTCAAAAAAGGTAGCTTTCCCTTTGCCGCCAATGGACGAGCTATAGCCATGAACGAAAGCGGTGGAAAAGTAAAAATTCTTTCCCATAAAGAGAGCGATAAAATTCTCGGCGTTCACATTCTCGGCCCTCGCGCCAGCGACATGATCGCTGAAGCCGTCGCCCTCATGGAGTGCGGTCAAACAGCCAGAAAGCTAGCCGAAATTTGCCACGCACACCCAACACTTTCCGAAAGCGTGAAAGAAGCCGCCCTAGCCGTCAACAAAGAAGCCATCCACATTTAACTCTGTTTGACTTTTGACGTTTCATGAGAAGTTTTTTTCTCAGTAATGTATTCTAAAAGTTCAATGACTTGTATTAAACGGAGATTCTATTACATATTTCTAATTTATTTCATGACGTCACATCAAGTTTCAGCAAACAACATCCAAAGCTTTGCTGATCGCTGCAGACAATGGACAACTCAACATGGCCGCTACTCAATAAATAAAAAAATAAGCAATGGATCTTTTGGCATTGTTTTTGAAGCTGAAGACATAAAACGAGGAGAAAAAGTTGCGTTAAAGCAAGTGGAGCGACTCTTTATTAAATTAAAAGACAAATGGATTTCAGCACGCAAAGCTCTTCAAAATGAAATTAAAATTTATAAACATTTAGAAAAACACAAATTAGGCCCCCCAAAAAGCACCCCTAAATTTATTCGCGCTCATCAAATAACCGGCAAGCTAGTCATTGAAATCATTAAAGGAAAAACACTAAGAGAAAAGTACACAGAGTCTAAACTCTCCATTGAAGACCAATTAAAAAATCTTTTAAAAGATATACGTCAAAGCATTATAGCCGTTGACGAACTACACCAAAGAAACCTTGTTCACAACGACCTCCATTTAGGTAATTTAATGATTACGGAAGCAGGTGATTTAAAAATAATTGATTTTGGAAGAACATCAATTACTAAAAACCTTAATAAAAAAAAGGAAAAAATAGAAAATGACTATAGTTTCTTATCGGAAAACTTTATTCGTTTAATAAATTTTAAAATAGAAACTTCAAAAGCTAGCAAGTCGCACAAAGAGTCAATAAAGAATGTCAAGTCCCGATTACTCTTAGAGTTGTTAAATCCACTTTTTAAAAGCGAAGAACCTTTTTCACTTGAAACAACATTACTGAAACTTGACGAAATTGAACTCGAATACACTGAAAGTATTTCCAATTAATTATCTCCTTACAGAGGGACGGAGCAAATAAAGGCATTCATTTTGCAAAGAACTTCATACATGAGAAAGTCAAGAGCTCTCACCTGTTTCGAAAGTAGCGGATTAGTCCACAAATACTGGAAATGTCACAATTCTGAGTTCTTATTGAAGTCTTACGATGCGAAGGCAATGTATTCTCAACACACAGCGAAAGCTCTCAAACATCAGTCGATTAAAGGAAAAGTTCATATACAGGCTTTCTGTTATATGGATAATCACGTGCACATGTTGTGTGCCTATTCGGAGGGAAGCTCTCACCTCTCTAAATTTATGCAGCGGGCTCATTCAAGCTTTGGTGCTCAATTCAATCGCAAATACAACAGAACTGGAAAAGTAGCTGTAGAGCGACCTAAAACGCCTGTAGTGGAAGATGAGAGTGATGCTCAAATGGATGTTCACATGTATATTGAAGCCAATCCCTTACGAGCTGGAATAGTTCGAAATTTAAAGCAGTTAAAAAGCTATCGATTTTCCAGCTATCAATACTATGCCTACGGTATTGAGAGTCATTTCACAAAAGGCTTGAGTGCTCCAAAATGGTATCAGTCTCTGGGCAGTACAACTAAAGAACGGCAAAAAAATTACAGAGTCTTGTTTAGGGATTATCTAAAACGAACTGGCTGGATCGGAACAACAGGCAACAGAACTCAAAAAGAAGAGCTTTCACAAAGTCTTGAGCAAAAATTTTTTAGGCAAGATGTGGGATCAAGAAAATTTTTGGAACGCAGACAACTATTTTATTTAAAATATTTAAAGATCAAAGAAGAAGATCTAAATCTGAGTCCTTCTGATATTCTCGATAAATTTTTAGAAGCAACTTAGCCGAAACCAGTTCCTTGTTTTTTTTTGAAATATGTAGAATGCGCTCAGTAGTGTCTCAAGAACTAAAAAAGAGCCTGTAATTTATTTTGTAGAATGAGAAAAAATTTTATTTTCAAAAACCAACTCAATTAAAGCAGAGAAAATCAGCTATTCATGTAAAAAAAGAAAGAACTTCACTATTAATTTAAAAAAAACACCGTAAAGAAGTTTTTTGAACGGAAAAAGCTCCGTCCCTAAAAAAAAGGCCTCAGCGGTGAAGCTGAAGCCTTTTTTTGTGAATGAAAGTTTTAGTCAATCAAATCGCCGTCTTCAAATGAATTGATAAATTCAATGAAAGTATCAGCGTAATCGCCTACGAATTCTTTCATGTCGGCACGAGCATCGTCACTATCAGAAGAGAAATATCCAAGAAACTCTGCAGTTGTTTCTTTCATGTCTTCAAGGTCTTCTGAGTCAATTTCTACAACAAAAGAAAATTGAATGTCAGATGTTTTTTGAGTTGCACTATGCGCCAATGAAATATCTGAGAAAATCATGCTGCCCATGAAGTCGATTCTGTCTTGAGTATAGCCTAATGAAGTTTTTTGAGAAGCTCCACTTCCAGTATCCGTAAGGATTAAATTATCTGGGTTAAAGTATTCATCAAAATCACTACCTTCAAAACCAGAAACAAGAGCGTTTTTCAACCCTCTAAGAACGTTGCGGCTATAAGAAGTGAGTGTTACTTTTTTTTCAAAAGCTGAAAGCTTTGAATTTAAAGTTGAACGAACTCGAATTCTTTTCTGAAGCGCTTGAACTTCTTCTGGATCAGGATTTTCCTCAGCAAGAACTTCCTCTAAATATTCACGAGTAGAGTTGAGCGCTTCTTGAGAATAAGCATTTGCTTTAGAAATAACATAGCTCAAAAACTTTAGATTCTTACTATTGATTCCACCAATACCTTGAATCTTAACTTTTGCAGTTTGAGCATTTTTCTCAAGGAGCTTGTAAGAAAGATCGATGGAAGATTTTAAAGCTTCGTTCTGCCAAGGAGATTTTTTAATATTTGCAGTAGAAACAATATTTGCTTGTGAAAGATCTTGAGGATCGTTAGTCAATTCTGGAAAAGAAAAACGAACGGCACTGAGCATTTCACCAATTTCAGCACTTTCTGCAATCACTTCTTTAGCGACGTTATTAAGGTTTCTAGAAAGAACTCTCAAGTTAATAGCATCAGCTGCGAAAGCAAATACTGTTAAAGCACAGAGAGAGTAGATGAGATAATTTTTTATTTTTTTCATAATGAAATGGGTCTCCTTTTTTTCTTTGCACTATTGATAAATCAGGATCTGAAACTCCACAACAAAAATCTTCGACAGGAAAGCACCTTATTTGATGGAAAGAAGTGAGTATAAAAAGTGCGACGCGTTAAAGTCTTTTATTAATAGCGATACTCAAAGACGAGAGACTTTTTCCTCAGAAACATCGCGTCGAGATCTTTCATTAAAGATTCTTGTGGATGAATGTAAAGCTCCTCCGGTAAATCTAACTTCGTTTCATATTGGTTCTCAGCCAGAAGTCTTAATTGAACCGGCACAGCTCCAGGGTAGGCTTTGAGAATTCTTTTTAAATTATCGATGATATGTGGCGTATTTGCGGCCTCAATACCCTTTAAACTGAGTGTCAACGACAATTGCTTCGGGAATTTATCTTGAATATCTTCTAATTTTTGTAATTCAATTTCTGAATTGTTTTTTGCCACAAAGCCCATCAACTTGGCTCTTTCTTCTTCAATGTCGAGCTCTGCCTTAAAGCAGAGAGGATCTCCAGACTTTATGAGCTCTGCATATTTGGAATAATGATCGGGAAAACTCACGAACTCCACACTTCCACTCAAATCTTCAATAGTAAAAATAGCCATGAGCTCCCCCATTCGACGACCTCGTTTAATTTTTGCCTCTCGGAAGTCTGTTACGATTCCCGCGACGGAAACTATTTTTTTAGGTGGGTAATTAACCAAAGTTTCTAATGGCAAGCACCCGAGCTGTTCAATTTTGTCTGCAAATCGATCGAGGGGACTGGAGCTAATGTAAACTCCCAAGAGCTCTTTCTCCCAAGAAAGCATTTCTTTTTCACTGAGCGCTGTTCCTTTTTTTAATTTTGGTTTGAGCACTTGAGACTCCGAACTTTCATCAAATAAAGAGAACTGTCCGGTTGCCTTAACCGCAGTTTCCTTAGAAGCCCACTCCAAGACACTCTCAACAGTGGCCAAATAACTCGCTCGGTGTTTTTCTAAATCTTCAGAACGCAGTTTTAAAGAATCAAAAGCCCCACATTGAATAAGACTTTCCAAAACACGTTTATTAATTTTTCGGGCATCAATCTTTGAGGCAAAGTGAAAGAGATCCTCAAAAGTGCCCTCACTGTCTCGAGCACTGACAATAGATTCTACCGCTGCTTCTCCAACATTTTTAATAGCCGAAAGTCCAAAACGAATGACGCCTTCTTTGACAATAGTAAAGTTGAGTCCAGATTCGTTAATGTCTGGCGCCAGAATTTCAATGCCATGATTTCTAGCATCTTTAATGTATTTAGAGAGTTTATCGGTTTTCTCTTTATCGATGGTTAAAAGAGCGGCAAAAAATTCGGTCGGATAAACCGCTTTCAGGTAGGCAGTTTGCACCGCCAACTTCGCATAAGCCGCCGCATGACTTTTGTTAAAGCCGTAACCGGCAAACTTGGCAATGAGGTCAAAGAGCTCGGAAGCTTTTTCCGGATTTTTTTTATTTTTTTCAGCGCCCGTGACAAAAATTTCTCGCTGAGCTTCCATCTCGGCTTGAATTTTTTTCCCCATGGCACGACGAAGTAAGTCTGCCCCACCAAGAGTGTAGCCACTGACTGCGCGAGCAATGTTCATGACCTGCTCCTGATAAAGAATGACCCCGTAAGTTTCATCCAATATTTTTTCTAGTTCCGGGAAAATCACTTCAATTTCAGCTCGACCATGTTTTCGATCAATAAAATCATCGACCATGCCACTCTCCAGTGGCCCCGGTCGAAAGAGCGCGTTGATCGCCGAAATATCGTCAAAACAGTCTGGCTTAATTCGCTGACATAAATTTTGCATTCCAGAACTTTCCAACTGAAAAACGCCCAAGGTGTCGCCAGCTGAAATGAGTTCGTAAATTTTTGGATCATGCACGGGAATGGTGTCGTATTGAATGTCTTTGTGCTCTTCTGCGACGCCATCTTTTTCACGCACAAAACGACAAGCTAAATCGAGTAAGTCTAAAGTTACCAGCCCCAAGAAATCGAACTTAACCAGTCCGGCCTCTTCGCTCATTTTCATATCCCATTGAGTAATGAGATTGCCATTCACATCTCGAGAAACTGGCGCCAACAGATCGATCGCCTCAGAAGCAATGATCACTCCCGCCGCATGCACGCCAGGCTGACGAAGTCCGCCTTCTATTTTTTTAGCCAGATCGACGAGCTCTTTGGTTCTTAAATCGGAATGGTATAAATCTGAAAATTCTTGAACTGCTTCTAAACTTTCAGTAATGGTCAAAGGCTTTGCTTGTTCCGTTGGAATGAACTTCGTCATGCGGTTGGTTTCCGCAAAACTAAAGCCGAGAACTCTTCCAACATCTTTCAGTGCGTTTTTACTTTGCTCTTTAGCAAATGTCACAATCTGGCAAACATGATCGTTACCATATTTTTGCGCGACGTATTCGATCACCTCATGGCGACGGGCCTGACAAAAGTCAATGTCAAAATCGGGTAAGGAGACTCGTTCGGGATTTAAAAAACGCTCAAAGACTAAATTATTTTCAATGGGATCTAAATCAATAATGTCGAGAACATAAGCCACCAAAGAACCGGCTCCCGACCCTCGACCAGGCCCAACGGGAATTTTATTTCTTTTCGCCCAACGAATAAAGTCGGAGACAATTAAATAGTAACCGGCAAAGCCCATAGAACCAATCACATCGACTTCGTATTCAAGCCGCTTTCGATAAGTTTCTTTTAAATCTTCTTCAATAGCATCTTTTTTAAATTTGTTTTCCAGCCCTTCATGAGCCTCATCTTTAAAAAAAGTATCTTGATCTTTACCTTCATGGTGAAAACTGGGAAGAAAGTAAATTCTTTTTCCGTCTTGATCAGTAAAATTAAAATCAACCGAACACTCTTGAGCTATTTTCAAGGTGTTCTCAATAGCCTCTGGGCAAGAGCTAAAAGCCATTTTCATTTCATCGGGGCTTTTAAAACTAAATTCACCAGAAAGCAGGGATGAACGAGGGTTTGTCTCGAGGTTTAGCTTATGGGAAACCATCATCCAGACTTCATGAGCAAAAGCATCTTCCGCATCCATGTAGTGAACATCACTCGTAGCCACTAAAGGCACTGAATGCGCACGCCCCCAGTCCTTTAAAAGTTCACAAGCTTCCTCGTGAACACTGAACTGACTCGCTTGTAATTCCAAGTAGAGTCGATCACCAAAAACTGTTTTTAATTCTTCAAGAATTTTTAAAGCAAATTTATCTTGCCCCTGAACGAGAAAAGAATTGAGAATTCCCTTCATCCCTCCAGTCAAACAAATCAAATCTTCACCCGCTTCTTTCAGAACTTCAAAAGGCAAATGTGGTGAGAATTGTTTTTCTTCGGAGTAGCCATAGTCTTTATGAGCTCGACTCACAAAATCTCTGAGTTGGGCAAAGCCTTTATTGTTTTTAGCCAGTAAAACACAGTGTCTGAGAATAGGATCACTTTGAGGAATCAAGATCCCCATTTCGACACCGTAAATACCTTTAAGTCCGGGTGATTTTTTTAAAGCTTTGTTAAAAGCTAAGGTTCCGTAGAGATTTGCCCAATCAGTAACGGCCAAAGCGGGCATTTCGAATTCAAGTGCCTTTTCGATGAGCTTCGGAGTTTTAATGAGACTGCTACCAAGTGAGTATTCGCTATGAACGTGAAGATGGACAAATGACACCTGGACAAACTCTCATAGCTCGAGGAAAGACTCAATCGAGATATGAAATCTTATTGCTTCCAATGACTTAAAGACTTTTTAAGTGAAGAAAGCTCCAAATGACTCCAAAACTACGTGAGAAAGATGTGAGATCACAACACAGACAGTCATCACACATTGTCTTAAAGTTTTTTAGTGTTTATGTTTATTTTCAGAATATTTCAAAAACAGGAGGCTACTATTATATGATGATCTTTAAAAAAACACTTCAAATTTCACTTGCATTCACATTCAGCTTTTCAACTCTTCTTTTTTCCTATGAAGACTCTCAGGTTCTCCCAAAAAGCATTTTTAGAACTTGGTTTGTCGGAACCTTTGGAGAAATCACTAGTGCCTTCGATAAAAGTGGAAAAGAAAACCCAATTGCTTCAGAATTTTCTCAAAATATACCGGTTGCTGCTCTTGCCGCTCAAAACCCTCAACTTGGACAATTACACGGAACTCTCAACTCACTACAAGCTGGACTTGGTGATGAACTTTTCGAAACAAAATTAAGCGCCGATGTTTCAACAACATTCCAATCCTACAATTTAGCCTTAGAATATGGAATCAATAAAAAACTTTCGGTTGGATTCATCCTCCCAATGACATCAATTCAAAGCTCAGCTCAATTAAAGGTTAAAAATAAAGATAACACCGCTGCGGTCTCTCAAAAAGTAAACGCCATGCCTTTACCCAATGAAATGAAAGCTCAACTCAATGCCGGCATTGGATCGGTTGCACAAAACCTACCGACTGCTGAAATTTTTGAAAACGCCCTCATTCGCTCCAATGGCTACAAAGCTCCAGGCGAAACGAATTATTTTGGAGTTGGAGATCTTGAAATTGGTGCCAAATACCAAATCCTCAATCTTAACAATGAATTTTTTGCGACGACGAAGTTTGGCCTTCGAATTCCAACAACAAGCTACCAAGACGACGAGACAAACCTTTTTGACGCCAGCACTGGCGACGGACAATGGGACGCAGAAGCCCACCTTCTTGGAGAATGGAAAGTCATCCCTGAACTCAGCCTTCAAGCTGGTCTTTCTGGAACTTATCAATTTTCGGACAGCATTTCTCGACATACTCCAGAAAAAGGTGATCGCTCGCCTCTCATTAATTTAACAACCAGCACTAAAGAAAAACTGAGTAGAAATCTTGGAGAAAAGTTTCGTGCCGGAGCTGCTTTGAGTTATTCCTTTTGGAACAAGAAAATGTCTACTGGAGCTATATATACTTATGACCTTAAAACTAAAGATAATTTCCGTGGATCTAAGGGACTTGATTATGCTCGACATGAAATCAACACCGATTCAACGAATCACAGAGCTGAACTCAGCTTATCTTATTCAACAATTCCAGACTATAAAGCGAAAAAGTTTCCCATCCCAGCTGATTTTAAACTGAGCTACAACAACAACTTTGCGGGTAACAATACCTCAAAAGCTGACTATGTTACCGCAACCTTAAAAGCTTACTTCTAAGAAACGGATTTAAATTTTATGAAACTTCTCGGCATTGGCGCGGCATTAGTGGACCTCATTTCTCCGGTAAATGAGGCCTACTTGAAAAAGATCAAAGGTGACAAAGGTGGTATGGAATACATTTCAGCTGCCGAAAGAGATTCTTTCCTGGAAGAACTTAAGGGAAATAAGAACACTCAAGACTCTGGTGGCAGTGTTGCCAACACTCTTTGCATGGCCGCTCAAAATGGCATTGACTGCAACTTTTATGGAAGACTTGGAAGTGACTCTCTTGCTACCTTTTTTAAAGAAAAACTACAGTCTCGCTTGGTTCAAACTCAGACCATGATTCAAGACCCCCAAGAAGGCACTGGAACCTGCATCAGCCTGATTAGTCCGGACGGAGAAAGAACGCTGAGAACACTTTATGGAGCCTCTGGGAACTGGACTCCAGAAGAGATCAAAGACTCCCCCCTCTTTAAAGAAGCAGATGCCATCTTCATTGAACCTTATTTACTCTTTAACGAGGAAATTTTTGATGCCGTCATTCATGAAGCGCGAAAAAATCAACTCAAAACTATACTTGGAATGGGATCTTTTGAGGTCGTTAAAAGCTTTCAACAAAAACTACTCCAAAACTTCTCCAAAAATAAAATTGATATTCTTTTTGCTAACGAAGATGAAGCTCGAGAGTTTTCAGGGACTCATGACTTAGAGGAGTCCATTCAAGCTCTGAATCGCATGGCAAAACTAAGCATCATGACCCTAGGCAAGAGTGGATCTTGGGCAAAAGCAATAAATGAAAAAGAAATTCTAAAAACTGAAAGTATCCCTGTTCCATCTCTAGATAGCACCGGTGCCGGAGACGCATTTGCAGGAGCTTTTCTTTCGCAACACTTTAAATCTAAGAGCCTTTTAGATTCACTGCACTTTGCAAATAAAATAGGCGCAGAAACTGTCAAGGTTCTTGGGGCACATATTTCACAGCAATGAAGTAAAGATGTTTTATTATGTTAATAAAAATTAAGCATTAAAAATCAATTACTTGACGCGTTTTTATGAACTAATACTTTAAAATATCTACATTATTCTTAATTCGTCTTATCTCATCTCTATTATTCTATTTATTGAAATAGGATGGGTTTCTTATGAAAAGAACAAATCTTCTCAAGTTTTTAGCTGCAGTGCTACTACTCTTCAGCATGGACAACAGCCATGCAATTTTAAAGGCAGTCAACACCAGCTTGAGCAGCACCATCAGAACAAATCGCTATGCTTGGGGAAGCTTTGATCACAATGCCTCTATAGATTTCAACCCTGTTTTCATTGCTCAATTGAAGAACTCATACACAGCCGTTCTTTCTGGAACTATCGGTAAGAGCTGGAACAATGACAGCAGCTTTGAATGGAAAAAAGACCTTGCCGTTGTCCTTTCAAAAAATTGGACGTTGGGAAAAAGACTTACACTAGATACAAGCCTCATTGGAATCATTCCCATGACGAAAAGATCAAAGGACATTGCAAAACTAAACTCTTCTGGAATTTTTGGAAATACAGCGAATTTTAAACTCAGTAATAAAGCTCAACTTGCCTATGACCTGAGTTTCATTAAAAACTTTCACGGCTTAAAAGTTGCCTATGACGATGTCAGCAATGAAAGTATTCAAATAGACTCTTCACTAGAATTGACATACCAATTTTTTCCAAAACTCAGTGCCGACATCAACGTTGGGCGAGCTTATGGTTGGACTTACTACGGCAATCAGCTCGATAGTATTTATCACACTCAAGAACTCAACTATCAGGCGACAAAACAGCTCACACTTTCCATCGCTCACCAGAGAGGTGGCGACTACTTTAAAGAAGATGGACGCACGACTAACTTCGACCTTTACAAGGACGAAGATTCAATTTTCTATTTCCGGGCAAAGGCAACGTTTTAACTGAGGAGAACAAAGACCATGAAAAACAATAAACTCAAATCACCAAGCATATTCACCACATTAAGAGGCAGTTGCCTTTCAATATTGGCACTTCTCTTAGTAGTGAATTGTGCCAAATCGAAAAAAAACATCAACCCTGACGACACCTACTCAATTCAAGAGCTATTAAACAGCGACGGAACGGTTGTGTCCGGAGACTATCTCCACGGTCAGGAATTAAAAAATCCTGATTTGTTTTTGGCATCTGACGAGCACCACAGATTTCAGACATCCCAAATAAAGGGATCCAAAACACTCGCTACACTTTTGAGTGAGCTCCCAATTCGAATCAAAGGGAAAACTTCAACGCTCATTGGAATCGATAAAAAACATCTCACTGTTTATGCGCTTGTCTCAAAAGCTCAACTGAAAAACCTTTCTATTATTGATCAGCAAATTGCGCTCAGTAAAAAAGAAATCAGCACTCGAGTTTCCACTCAAAAAGAGAAAATCAATCTTAGCAAAGTGAAAGCTTCTGACTTTCTGGTTCCACTCGTTCATCTTCCACTCAAAAGCCTTGGTTCTCTCGACGCCAGGAAAAATGATCTCGGTGAAAGAACTCGAAAACTTGAAATCAAGGCCAACCTTTTAGCATCAGCAACACACATCACACTAGGCTCACTTGGAAGCAGAATATCAACTCAGTTCACAAATGAAAAAGATATTTACGAAATTTTCCTCACGGAGAAACTCAACAACGTCCTCGTTCCAAACTCTGTGTTGACTGAAAAACTAAAAATTGACATCGCCCTAAATAAGAAAGAACACGTTTACCTTCAACACTCAGGAAATAAGCTGAAGATTTACAATGTCGTTGAAAAGGATCTGCTTGCAGCCACAGAACTCCGAGAACTCCTGAACAAAAAATCAGAACTCGTTAAAGCATGTCCAGCTTCCGACCAAGACTTGAAAAGCTTAAAACTGAACTCATGCACTTTATTACTTGGCTATACTGTTGATGCCCCTATTGTTCACAGCCGAAGGATGACTGCTGGAAATGGAGAAAGCACTGGAGAAATTAAAGCCGACGAAGCTTTGAGCGCAGAAGAGAAAAAAGACACTCGACTTCTTCGAATTGTGAAGAACTCTCTGGCCATAGCGGCTGACAACGCAAAGCAAGGACTCGATCCTCAAAGAAGCATTGCTTTAAAAAACATTATCGGCAAAGAATTTCTTTTCAGAAGAACCCTTCAAGATAGCCCAAATAGTTTTAGCGCTTCTTTTGCGGGACTCTCTGGAGACTTAGAAATTATTAAGTTCAAAACTACCGAAAAATCCTTACAAGTGATTCGATCTGAAGCTCTTCTCAAAACTTCAGGAAACTCATCGGTAGATAATGAAATCCTCATGGAGCTTCCTGTCAGCTATGTCGTCGTCAAAAGAACTGATTCCGCTGGCAACACCTTAGTCGTTCCAGAACTGAATAAAGTCGACCCTGAAAATCCGAACGCCATTGCACTCATCAACTGGGAAGACAATAAAATTCCAAACACCTCATCGGCATTAAGCTACTATGGACTTGAAAATTGTTTTTCAGGAGCACGGTCCAAGATTATTAGCGACATCGATCAATTGCTCGACAGTGAAAGAGGCCTTTTAAACTTTACTCAAACGAGCACCTATCCTTCGAGCACTGTGGTTGATTGCACTGGGAACAGATTTGCAAGCTACTTCGATAGAGTTCAAAACAACTTTACCTTTAAAGAAAGATTTTCTTTTTATGAATACGTGAAGCCAGTCTCAGAAGAACCTCGACTAGACATTCCCTATTCGGCTCAAAAGAAATTAGGTTTTGGAATTTTTACTTACAGCAAGAAAAAAGCCTCCGTAGACGGCATGACTCATCTTGAAGAAAATCAAGTCAATCTTCCTGCTACCTTTGACTTAGAAACTCACAAAGAAATTACTTATGTCTTAGCCGGTCTGCCAAAGCTTGCAGAGATTAAAGATCCTCTTGCCAAAGCAAGAGCTCAAGAAATTCGAAAAAGAGTGATTCGAGGAACTGAAGAAGTCATCAATGACTTGAACAAAGCTTTTATTGAAGCACACAAAGAAACCGGTGTCACTGTGAGCAAAACTCCTTTTAAACTCAAATTAGAAGAAGATCTTGAAAGAGGAACATTGGGTGATTTGGACATTAACTTTATTTACTATGTGCAAAAAGCTACTGACGTCGGAATTATTGGACTTGGAGGTTCTCACCCTAATCCAAGACATGGATACGTGGAAGCTGCCAGTGTTTTTCTTTACGGTGGAAACATGATTCAAGCTTCAAAGAGTATTCAAATGCAGGCTCAAGCAGTGGAAAATCACAAGGCACTGACAACTCCAATTCAGTTGCCGAATCCACCTGAGACAGAAAGTGGAAGCGCACCAGCAACTTCAGGATCAGCAACACCTGGATCTGCTGCCTCACGAGCAATTTCAACATTGAAAAAAACATTTTCAGGCAATAAAGCTCCAGCAACGCCTATAAATTCTCAAAAACAATTAGAGACTTTAGTTCATAAATTTGCAAATGCTGAGCAGTTAAAACAACTGAGACTTGGAAAGCTTAAAAAAGTAGAGAGTCTCAACGGCCTTCTTCGAGGTCAGTCTTTGCAATTCAATAGAGCCTATGGAAAAATGAAGACCCTTCATGCAGAGCAAACTCAAAGCAAAGGTGGTCATTTTCATGAGAGTGAAATTGCTAACATTTTCAACAAAGAACTTGGAAACAAAGTTTCTTATGCTGATTTTGTTATGAACAATGCCAGAAAATCTCACATTTGCTTGAAACAACACAATCCTTCTTTGAGTGTTTTAGACAATAGTGCTTCTCAAGCAAAAATGCCGGTTCTCGATATTTTTGAAGGCATGTGGAAGTCAACCTTAGCCCATGAAATTGGCCATAACTTAGGTCTTCGACATAACTTTCATGGCTCTTACGATAAAGCTAACTGGAAATTTCAAGACGACAGCCCAGAAAGCACTCGAAATTATTCATCCGTCATGGACTATATGGTTGACGATCACATCACCTACGATGGACTTGGACCGTATGATGTCTCTGCCATTCGAGCTGCTTACACAGGGAAAATTGAAACTCAGGCTGGTGCCTTGATCTCTTTAGAAAAAATTAAAGAAAACATTGGCAAGGATTCTTGGTTAGATATTTCCAAGGCAGAAGTAAAAAGAAGTGGAAATTTAAAAAACTTTCTTTACTGCTCAGATGAAGATGCCTCTTTAGAACCGACCTGCAAAAGATTTGATAGCGGCTCGACACCATTAGAAATTGTTGACAACATTATAGATAACTACACGAGCATCTATGGACTCGCGAACTTTCCGAATAAAAGACTCAATTTTGGTCCTGAAAGAATTGGAAGACACATTGGAAGACTTTTTGGAAATTTCATGACGATTCGACAATTTTTAGAGGAAACTATTTACCAAGTACAAATTAAAGGAAGCTCTCAAGAAATTGTTAATAGTTATGCTGAAGCAGCTTTCAAAGGAATGAGTTTTTTCCAGCAAGTCATTAGAAACCCCGACATCAACCCTTACAGTATTAACAACAACACAGTTGTTGGCAGTCCAACTCTAGCGGTCGATCGATTTGTAGAAACTCAAGTTCAAAGTCCAGATGGGCCATTACTTTTGAGAATAGAAGAGAAGGCACTTCAAGATAGATTTTTTGATGAAAGCACGGAAAGACTTCAAGTCATTGGAAGCAACTGGGATAAAGTGGTGGCCTTGATGATGCTCACGGATCGAAACATAGGCTTTCCTCGATACGCTCAATACTCATTAAATCTTTCTTATGCAGATCTCATGTTAGGAGCTCCGATGGAACAAAGATCGAACTTAACACTACTCAAAGAAATTTTGAGAGACTCCGTGGCACCAATGGGGACAACACCTCTCGGAAACCTCATGCTTCCTCCAAGCTTTAAAGTAGCCACTTCTGACTTGATGAAACAGTACGCCATACTTGGAGCAGTGGCTTTTCTTGATGTTGACGCGCTTGATTCTAGTTACAATAACTCAGCTCTTTTCAGAGTCTTTCACCAATTGGAGACCCCTGAGAAAGGCGTTCCTTACATCACTTTACTTGGCTCTCAAAATGAATTGAAGTATTACAGTGCTGAAGAAAATGTGATTGCTTACGCGCTCATTCAAGAAGCCCAAAGCCTCCAATTGATTGTAGAAGATGTCGAAGTAAAAGAGCTGATGACAAAATGGTTACAGACTATTTTCAATCAAGCTTCAACTCCCGATCAAGTTGCAGAAGCTGAGCTTTACCTTGAAGAGAAGATTAAAGACCTCAATCTTTCGGAAGAAAATTCTAGTTTAGAAAGCTTAGCTCAAATTCTTCCACAAATCATCAATGCAGCTCAAAGCTCTGTTGGAAACATGACCAGCAGACAAGGAATGATTGCAGTGCAAAGACTTCGAAACCAAATTGAGGCTCTCTCAAAAGACAATCCACTTCTGGCATTGGCTTTGAGCTCAATTGACGAAAGTGTCCTTCCTGGACTCAATTCAAATATTGCTCAAGTTATTCCAAGCAATGTGAATGAACAAAAATTCGCAACTCTACTCAGTAATTTGAGTTTGAGTTCAAGAATTTTTAGAAGTCTTCACCCGGAATACTTTGACCGATAATTCACACCAACACAAAAAGACGAAAGCGCCTTAGCAATAAGCGCTTTCGTCTTTTCCTTTACAAATAACCTGTTAGCTTCAAACGAATTTCTTTATTGTAAGACTTTACTTTTTGATAATATTGAAAATTCTCTAAACTTGCTCGAGCTCCAAGAATTTCTTTAGCTCGACCAGAATACAAAAAGAGTAAGTGATCTAAATACTCCGAACATGCTATTTTTTTTCCAGAACGCCTTTCATAATGTCGAAGTAGAGGAATACTTTCAGATAAATAGGCAACAGTCGCTAAAGCAGCGTGACGAGCCTGTGAAAGATTTTCTTTTTTTAAATGAACATAAATCTTTTTTAGTTTTGGCGGCATGAACTTGATTTGCGTTGGACCTCGGCTATTGTAAGCGGTCGAATATTTTTTTTGAGGAAAACTCTTCAGTTCTTCAACTAAATAGTTCACTGAGTTCATCGAAAAAAAATCTCGACGCAGGGGCCTCAAAAAAGGCACCGCCCAAGGAAGTAACTCTTTTATTTTATAGCGAAAGCTATTAAAAAATTTAGACTCGACCCCCAAAATTCCATAACTCATGACAGCGAGCTTGTTATAGCTCCGATCTGAAAGAGAATAGAATTCTGCAAGCTTCTTTTTTTCTGATTCAAGTGTCTTTAAAAAGTTCTGAGCATTTTTGTTAGTTTTAGAAGCTGAAAAGGCTTTCAGTTGAAATTTAATTTGGGTGTATTTTTCGTTTTTGCCTGAGTCGACAAAAAGAGGGCATTGAGCAGCAAAAGTTCTCAAAGAAGACAAAAAGATCATCAGGAAAAATATTCTTAGAAATCTTTGATTCAACCCCCTCATCAACTGAGAAGCTAAACAAATACTTTAGACGCGTCAAGTCAATTCCAGCTACTCACGAAAGCTTTGAGCTAAGTCACCAATAAGAGGCCCTTCTTAAAAAACTAGAATCTCAATAATGCAACTTAAAGGACTGCACATCCTGAGTCGAAAATGGCTCTACCCTATGATCTGAACTCACTACCGGATACATAATCGAATTATTTTCACTGGCGTGATTTCGACCAAGGACGTGACCAAGTTCATGTAAGGCGAGAATGTATACCCACAAATTAATAGAAGAAACAGTCGTATACTCCCCACCTTTAAAAAGAATGTCGGCTTCGACAATTTCTTTATTGCTTCCAAAACGTGTGAGTGTAATCGCTTTTGCCCCAGGATGAACAGAGGCATAAGGCCAATGACCACCAACATAATAAATCCCATTGATTCCGTCTGAGTTTAAGGCAGAATGGTTTTCAACATAGGAATCATTTGCCTCGACATTCATTAAAAACTTTCTGGAGTTATCGAAAATTTCATCATTATAAGTCGAAGCCGCCTCTTGAACCGCATCACGATAATACTGGGGAAGATTTTTTCCTAATTTGAGTTGAATATCATTATTTTCAGACCAAATGAGCGGCTTCTCTCCAACACAACTAAACTCGCCTTCGCAATCTTCAATTTTATAACTCGTGACCTTTCCACAGTTCGATACAGTGAAAAGAAAAAAGCAGATTAATTTTATTTTTTTTATAATTTTCATAACATCAAATAAATAAGAAATGAAAACGAACCGCTCTGATGACGTGCTAAAAGACTCAAGAAACTTACTCTACACCTAGTATAATTTTTTCAATGTTAAGATTGGGTTAATTTAGTTGGAATATTGCGTAAAAATGTGTCTAAAAGTTGAGCAGTCGCTAAGAACTTCATCAAATCTTTAAAAAAGAACTGACAAAAAGCACCTGAAAACGTCAAACCCAAATAAATTTAGATACTTAGATGTGAATTATTAATGGAACTTAAGTTGATAAAAACAGATGATATCGTCTTTACTAGTCACTACAAGCTTCGAGGAGAAGCTTTTTTAGTAAGGGCCCCTTTAACAAACTCTTACTAAGGAGGAGAAAAAAATGAAAACATTGAAACAAAAATTATTAACCACAACTGTCGCTGTCTGTGCTCTTGGATTTATGGGAGCTGAAGCTTCAGCCCATTCAGGCCATCATTACAGAGACCACGGCCATCATCATCATCAAGGAAGCAATGCCTATTGCAGCGAGAGACATTATGATGATGACTATCGCAATCCACGCTATGATCGTGACCGTGATTATGATCGTCGAGACGATAGATACACTGTTGAAGGCTTTGGGCAAGCTGGAACCAGCCGTGGAGACACTAGAAAAGCATGTCGTCTTGCAACAAGTAGAGCCGCAGCAGACGCTCGTGGTGAATGCTACCGAGGAAGAATTTACAACACGAGTATCACTAGCAGAAGAGTTCGAAGAAGTGGCGGATCACACAGCTCTCACATTTGTGAAGTATCAGTTCGAGCTACTTGCAGATCTTACTAGTCAGCAAAAAGTCAAATTAATGCAAAAGGCTCTAAAGACTCTCTGAAGTCTTTGGAGCTTTTTTAGTTTACAGGAGAGTTAAATCCTAAATTTCAGATACTTAGATAAACTAAAAATTTAAATAACCGAAAACTTGCCAACACTATACCCCGTAAACTACTATACAAGGTATATGAACGAAGACTTGTTTTCAGAGGTATCTCCCATTATTTCTAGTTTTTCCAACTCTCAAGAGGATTCCCCCAGAAAACTCCAAGATGAAAAAAATTTAGAAAAGCATTGCCACCCTTCACTTCCTAAACTTTCTGAGCGGCAAGAACAAGTCCTAGCAATCGTTAAGGAGGCCCTTTCCCAGGGCTTCCCATTCCCTTCTCTCAGCCAAATTGCAAAAAAAATGAACATCAAAACTAAAGCTGGCGTCGCCGGTCACATGAAAGCACTTGAGAAAAAGGGCTACATTCAAAGAAAAGAACAACGAGTGAGCATCTTTAATCTGCATTCTGAAAATGAAGAGAATTTGGAAAGAGAAAAAGAAGCCTCTGGCATTGCCTTAGTTGGTTGCATTGCTGCGGGTCCTGCTCGAGAAAGCTTTGACGACAATGAAAAGCATTATATCGACCTTGATCCTGGATTTTTTGGAGAAAAAAAAGATGCCCTCTTCGCCGTCGAAGTCACCGGTGAAAGTATGAATGGCGATGCCATTTGCGAAGGCGACATTGCCATCATCAAAAAGCAAAAAGAGTTTCGCAACAATAACGACATTCTCGCCCTACGTCTTCACAGTAATGAAGTCACCCTGAAGAGAATTCAAGTTAAAGAAAAAGTCATTGAACTCATTTCATCAAACAAAGAATTTCTCACAAAATCATTTCCCAAAAACTCTGTAGAAATTATTGGAAAATTTGTGGGACTTCTCCGAAAAGCTTAAAAACAGGATAAGAGGGAAAAAGAGGGACGGAGCAACTTTTCCTGCCTAACAAGCAGCAGCCTCAAACTTAAGTGTTGACGCGCGGTGACAACAAGGTTAGAGTCTAGACCTATGAAATTACTATGCTTAAGCTTAGTTCTCCTTGGTAGCTCTTTAAGCTTCACAAAAACACCGGAAAACGATACGTCTCCGGAATCAATAAATTTAGGTGAGAACATCGAAGTAAGTTCCAACATTTTATGTATCAACGGAACAGATGAGAGAAAGCTCAATGGCGAATATCTCTATTCAATCAAATACTCCTACAAAATTAAACATTTTGTTTTAAAAGCAACGGATCAAATAAATGTTTTTAATGTCAGTATTTGCAGCAATATCATCATAGCTTTTGCGCACGCTAAAGATCAGGAATTTTATTATAACAATTTATAAACGGTATAGCTTCCCTTAAAAAGCCAATTTCATAAACACGGGAAAATGATCGCTCAAGCCACCTTTTTGAGCACTTTCCCAAGCTCGAGGCTTTCCGCTAAAGGCTTCTTTTTGATAATCAAAGTTTACGACTGTCTCTAACTTTTGAAGGGCTAACTCATTCTTTGAACGAAGGAGAAAAAAATCAATATCCGTCCACAGTTTTTTATAGCTCAAATAGTAGCTTCCTTTACAAGTTGAGCAATAGTCCTGACTTGCTAAGCGTTTAAAACTGGAGCCCAAAATCTTATTAATTTTATTTTTCTCCCAATCTTTGTGATTCAAATTAAAGTCACCCCCAGCAATAACAATCTCTGAAGAAGGAATTTTTTTAGCCAGATCTGCAAAGGACTGCATATAAGAAACTCTCTGTTCAATAGGACGATACCCGGCGGGTAAGTGCAGATTAAAAACATGAACTTTCTGGCCATGAAGCTGAAAAGTTATTTGCAACATATTGTTGAGTCTTTTTCGAGAATATCTTTTTTTCCTACGTTTCTTTTTCTTCGAAAAATTTACTTTTTTTGATTCAAAATAAACTTTATGCAACTTGAGCTTTGGCGAGTAGTTACCTTTCATTAAAATACTCAGATCAACCCCACGGTAACCACCAGTGCTATTGATCGCCACCATTGAGTAACCGTGCCTTGTTAAGGAATTTTTTAACAAATCTGTGACCACGCCCTTATTCTCAACTTCTTGTAAAAGAATGACATCAGCACCTTTGCCACCATTGGAGCTCAAAATGACCTCAGATACTTTCTTTAGTTTTGCTCGATACTCAGATTCACTCCAATCAAGATTCAAACACGCCCAAATGTGCTTCCTTTTATTAGAGCCTTTTCGACATTCAGCCTCATGTTTGGAGTTTTTTTTCTGAGACAAAGGCTTGAACTCAGAATCAAAAACTCTGGGGTCATCGGTGGTATCGAAAAGATTTTCAACATTAAAAGTTAAAAAAGAAAAAGACTTCTCAGAAGATCCCTCTTTTAAAGTAATTTTACCAGAATCACCCAGAACTTTTTGATCAGCAGAGAAACACGAAACAAAAAAAAAGATCAGAAAAAAAGCGTTATAATTTTTCATTTACTTTAAAAACTCTAAAGCTTTATCTATTAACGATTTTTGAGTGATATTTTCTAGCTCGACAATACCTTTTTCACTATAAGGAACTCGAAATGGGCCAACTCCAACAGCACCAGCAAGGTCGTAATTCACATTTCTCGACTGAAAAAGAGAGTCCATGCCATCGGCAACCTTTGCGAATTCAACCCTTATAGGAAGCTCGAGTAATGAATTTTTCTTAGCCGCTAATGAAATTCCTTTTTTAATCACGCCTTGAGCAAAACGAAAATTGTTGAGTTTCAAATCGTAACCAATAGAACTTAATGGCAAGCCTATTGAATTTGGATTAAAGACATCTAACTTCACTAAAAAAGTTGCACTCTCAGCATCTATAGAATCAAGGGCTAAATTTAAAAACTTCACTTCAGGTTCCTCAAACAAGTTCCCCAATGAAGAACAAGAAAGAAAAAGAAAAAACATCAAAGAAAGCGCTATTATTTTTTTCATAGTTTTATTATAGGAAAATTTAAAGCTAAAGACAGATCTTTTCATTCTTTTTATGCTTTTAGCTGAGACGCATCAAGAGCATTTAAAAAAACTGAGATTAGAGTAAGCTAATGAGAAGGACTCATTAAAATGGACTATCTACACGGATACGATGCAAGCGAACAAGAGAGACTCATTGAACAAGCGAAAGCCTATGCACCTCTTATTTACGAGAAAATTGAATGGGGAGCACAAGAAGAACTCAAAATACTAGAAATTGGAAGTGGCGTTGGCGCCCAAAGCCTCGAGCTTCTCAAAAGATTTCCAAAAATAAAACTCACCTGTATTGAAATATCTGAACAACAAATAAAAAAAGCTCAAAAGATTTTAAAAGATAAAAATTTATTAAATCGAGTAGAGCTCATACAAGCTAACGCTGAAAAACTGCCTCTCGCTGAAGAGAGTTTTGATGGAGTCTTTCTTTGCTTTGTTCTGGAGCATCTACAAAATCCAAAAAAAGTTCTTGATGAAGCCTTTCGAGTCATGAAGCCACGAGCTCCAATTTACTGTACGGAGGTTTTTAACTCTAATTTTTTTATGAACCCCTACTCGCCTGCCACACTTCAATACTGCTACCACTTCAACGATCATCAATGGAATCTCGGCGGAAACCCTTTTAGCGGCGCATTTTTGAGAACTCAACTAAAGGACTCAGGCTTCAGCAACATTCAAGTCGACTTCAAAAACTTTCTTTTCGACAAGGTCAACCCAAAGTCTCGAAACGTCTTTATGAAAGAATTCTTAGCCTTACTCCTGAGTGCTCAAGATGAACTCCTCAAAAAAAAGATCGTGAGTAGTGAGCTGGTCGAAGAAATGAAGAAAGAATGGAACAAAGCATTAATCGACGATGAAGCCATCCTTTTCTTCAACCTGGTTCAATCGCACGCCATAGCCCTATAAACTTATTTTTCTGTCCAGATTTTTTCCCAGAGATCGCAAGCTAAAACTGGTGAAAAACACCACAAAGGCAAGAGTAATAAACTTTTCACAATTTTCAAAAAAAGGCTTTTTTCTTTTGGAGAGCCTCTTTTTGATTCAGACGATTGTTTTTTCATACATGACCTAGACACAGTATATAAAAAAAAATGAAAAGAAGCTTTTAAAAAGAATAAAAGCTCTTTAATCTAAGGATAGATATGAAATTACATTATTTAAGCCTCATCACCCTTAGTCTCTTCCTTTGCTTTTCTTGTTTTAACGATAAAAAAACTGGTAGCGCGCAGTCTTCTCAAGTAAAGAATATAGATGGAATGATAATTGAAATATTAAAAGAAGGCCAAGGCCCAGAAGCCGTCAACGGAAAAACTGCAGTTGTTCACTACAAAGGAACACTCACAAATGGCAAAGAATTTGATTCTTCATATAGCCGCAACATGCCCTTTCCCTTTCAACTTGGCGCTGGACGAGTTATAGAAGGTTGGGACAAAGGTGTTCTCGGCATGAAAGTTGGAGAGAAAAGAAAACTCACCATTCCACCAGAGCTCGCTTACAAGGAAAGAGGCGCAGGTAGCCAAATTCCACCGAACTCAACTCTTGTCTTTGAAGTAGAACTCATCGAAGTTAAATAATTAAAAACTTAAATAAAACTTAATCTACTTTTACTCGTCATCTTTCTTTTTGTTGGAGAAGCGCAAGCTGCTTCCAACTACTTACAGTCCAGTGCAAGCGGGCAGTCCAGAACTGAAGCCAGTGCCTGCGGTAGCGCAAAAAGATGGGTAAAAATGAATTTAGAGCAAAAATGCCGGAATCGAGTCTCGAAACTCGAGACTCGATTCCTTTTTGAATTACTCCCCTCGCCAATGTGACTGTAGGTCTTACAGTGAAAATAGCTGGGACTACAGTGTCTGGGGAAGCGCTTGGTGCTGCGACTAAAAACAGGCCTTTTTTAGACACAGCAGAAGCTAAAAGAGCTTGAATTAACAGTATTTGTAAGCTTCGTATCCGCATCGATGTGAATTGAAATCTGAGACACAAATCACACTTGTCGCGTCGCGTCTTTCGTGCTATAATCCAGCCAAATAAACACTATGAATTTACTCAACAAAAAATCATTATTTTCTTTTTTAATTTTTACTTTATCATTTTATAGCACTACAGCTGAAGCCGAGACGAAAGAATCTCAAAATAAATACATTGAAAACGAAAAGGTTCTTGAACAACTTGAATCCCTTCTTCAGCAAAATGTTTTAGAGAAGTCTTCTTTAGCGATACTGCCAAAGTGCCCCAGTGGTGGGACACAAAAAAGGTGTTGTGTTGATGGAAACACCAGCTTGGCAAGCGAAGTTGAAATTTTAGAGAGTGATTATAAATATCACAATCTTACGAAGATCCTCTACCCTCAAAATGGTAAAAACTATATTCCTATTTACTCCCCCCAAAAAAACAGCTCAAATATTCAAACAAATTTTATAGAAGGCATCATGAGAAGACACAGTTATGAAGATTTACAAGGAGTTGCATTTTTCAATAAAATTATAGAAGAATCTCCGGAAAGTCCTTTAGCTTATTTGGGAAAATTTTGGCTTCTTAGAAACTCAAGCACTGACCTTGAAGAAAACATTGATACCTTTAATTTCATGACCTCTACAGTGAAAAAACTGCCCGATTCCTTTGAGTTTAAAGAACGCGAAGAGCTTTGGGTTGAGTGGAGCTCGCTCTGGCAATACGCAAGCTTACTTTATAACCTTGATCCAAAAAAGTTTAAATATCCTAGCTCATCACGATTTTCAAAATATATAAAAGAAACTTTTCAGAATTTAGAATCAAAATTTCCCAACGATGTGGATGCACAACTTTTTCATTCTGAGTTTTTATCGAATTGGGGTGAAAGCTATTCAGCAACAACTCATAACCCAAGACAGACAATTTTAAACAAACTTGAAGGCCTCATTCCCAAAAGCCCTATCAGATCACACTACCTCATACATGCCTACGAAGGAAGAAACCCATCTCCAGTACTTTTAAAAACTGCAAAAAGTATTGAGAAATATGGATCAGGGTCTGCGCATTTAACCCACATGGCTGGACACATTCATTATGATTTTGGGAAATACCTCAGAGCACGAGAGTCATTTCTAAAAGCTAAAATCATTGATGAAGAGTATGCACGTCAACACAAGGTCACTCCTTTTAAACTTTGGAACTGGGCGCACAATATGGATTTTCTCATAGTCAACAACTCTGAAACCGGACTCTTTTCAGAGTCCGAAGAACTTTTAAATGAACTTGAAGAAAAAATTCCACAATTGGCTCCTTTTCAAGATCAAGAAAAATATGTCAACAAGGAATTGAGCAGTTGGACCGTTCGAGTAAAATTTTACTTGAGAACTCAACAATGGCTCAAAGCAAAAGAAAGCATTCAAAAGATCATTCGAATGCTCCGTGAAAACTTAAAACCATATCAAAGCATCGTAGTTTATGCGAATAGTGAATTAAATCTGTTGTATTATCAATCATACACTGATGCACTTTTAGCATGGGAAGAAAAAGATATTCAGAAAATCAAAGCTGCTATCGAGAGAATGTCTTTTGTTAAAAAGCTCATCTGGGGAATCTATTACAAATTCAATAACTCAACAGATTCTCAAAAAGAGGCCAGCCATTTAACTAAAAAATATATTGAAAGCATTGAAGAACATTTATTAACAAATAAAAACCTGGACTTAGTTGAGTTAGTAAAAAAATCAAGAAAAGAAAGAAAAAGCAAATCAGCGCCCTCTCAAGCTAGTGAAAGTATTCTAGAATATATGGAAGACGGCATTCCAAACACTGGCTACACTGGAATAGCTCACTCTATAGCCTTAGGCTTTCAGCATATTCTCGAAAAAAAATACAGCATGGCAAAAATTTCTTTTGAAAAAGCCTTGAGAATCCAAAAAGGAAGACCCATTGAAATAACCCGACAATTTTTGGGACCAGTAGAGGAACTCTACGCTGAGGCATTATCCTCTATTCAGGAACATGAAAAAGCCTATGCACTGTTTCATGGACAAGAACTCTTTTGGCCTCAAAGTGCTCGTGCAGATCTTGGAAGAGCTCGTGTCTACCGCACTCAAAAAGATAGCAGCAGAGCAAAATATTTTTATAAGAGTTTCCTCAAAAAGTGGAAAGAAGCTGACACCGACAATCCTTGGATTGTCGAATCTAGGGATTACTTAGGAAATTAAAATAAGATTTTTAAGCTGCTTCACCCATCTACAAGACAGGTCCAAGCACATCGCCAATAAAAGCGCCGCCAAGACAATGTTCTTGATCATAAAAAACACATGCTTGACCTGGAGAGACCGCTCTTTTGGGAACCTTCAATTCACAAAGCCACGAGTTCTTTTCTTTTACATAGCTAATATTTGCTGGAACCTGAGTGGATCGGTATCGAATTTTCACCTCTAAGCTATTCCGATTGATTTTTTCATAGGGCACAATCCAGTTGACATTTTCTAAGTAAAAACGAGTCATGGCTAAGTCAGAGTTTTTTGCCAAGTAAACCGATCCCGTTTCAGAATCAACACTCTGAACAAAAAGCTTTTCAGTCCCCTCAGCTTCGAGTCCCAAGAGTCGAGCTTTGTTGAGCGCTTCCCCCAAGCCTTTGCGCTGTCCAATCGTAAATTGATGAATACCGTCATGACGAGCAAGGAGTTTACCGCAGGAACTAAAAATACCACCAGGTTTAAAACGAGTTTCATCTTTCACATAATCTTGAATGAATCGAGCATAATCATTGTTAGGCACAAAGCAGATTTCCTGACTTTCAGGCTTAAAAGCAACGGGAAGATCATTTTCATGTGCAATTTTTCGCACTTCTGCTTTGGTTAATCTTGAAAGTGGAAATAAGGTTCTCTTCAACTGTTCTTGATTGAGATTAAAAAGAAAATAACTTTGATCTTTATTTTTATCGTCGCCCGCATAAAGACAAGCCCCTAAGTGATCATCGTAAACAATTTTTGAGAAATGTCCCGTAGCTACATAATCGGCTCCCAAGTCTAAAGCGGTTCTGTAAAGATGGTTAAATTTCACTCGCGTATTGCACATCACGCAGGGATTCGGAGTTTTTCCATTCAAATAGTCTTCAACAAAATACTCAACGACGTTTTTGTCGAAAGTTTTTTCGGTATTGATGACGTAAAAAGGAATCTCTAAAGATTCACAGACCCTTCGAGCATCGTCCATATCTTGCAAAGAACAACAGGTTCCACTGCTGCCTTCTTGATGGTATTTGGAATAATCGGTGACCTGTAGAGCCATCCCCACCAAGTCGTAGTTTTCTTTTTTCAACAAATAAGCTGCCACTGAACTATCGACACCACCAGACATGGCAATCACGACTCGTTTCTTTTTCATTGTGAAATGATCTCCGGGAAAAGCACTTCGGCATTTTTTCGATTCTCAAGAATTCTTTGCACCGACTCTTGAAGTGTTTGAATGACCGTATCAATTTCTTCAAAACTATTGAGAATAGAAAGCGAGAGACGAATTGAAGAACGCGCTTCTTCATCGCTCAAGTTCAGAGCCTTGAGAACATGTGAGGCCTGAAGCGTGCCACTATGGCAGGCACTAGTATTGGAAGCAAAAATATTATGAAGATCCAAATTCAAGAGCAAGCTTTCGTCGGGGCAATCTTTAACTTTAAAATTTAAAATATTTGGCAGAAAGCTCGATTTTTTTTCAACAGAAAAGGCGTGAAAAGTCATGCCGGGAATTTTTAAGAGTCCCGCATAGAGATGATCACGAAGCTGAGTCAATCGATCCATCAACGCGTCTTGATTGGCTGACCAATACTTTAAAGCAATATAAAAAGAATAAATACCAGCAATATTCGACGTTCCCGGCCGGCGTCCTTTTTCTTGAGCCCCACCATAAAAAACATTTTGATAAGGCACGCCACTGCGAAGCCACAAAGCTCCACAACCAGAAAGAGCTCCAATTTTATGAGCCGAGAATGCAGCGTAATCACAATGATACAAAACTTTTCTCAACACTGCATCATCTAACTTACACAAAGACTGAGCACAATCGATCAAGACAAATGTTTGATCATCGATTCCATGCTCACGAGCATAAGACCTGAGACGATCTAAAAAACTTTCCAACGGGTAAATGGATCCAATTTCATTGTTTCCTAATTGCAAAACAAAAAGAAAACGGCGTTGGCCTTGCTGACTTCGCAGCGAATCCATTTTTTCAAAAAGAGCCTCTTCATCAATCCACAAAGTTTTTGAATCGACAGAAATAATTTCTCTCACAGAAGCCTTTGAAGCTTCCACGGCCTCAATCACAGCTGAATGCTCTAAGTTCGTCGTAAAAACACAATCACCAGAATCTTGAAAGCTCTGAATAACACTATTTAAAGATTCGGTGGCCCCACTATTGAAAATAATTTCTTCAGCATCAGCTCGACCAATCTTTTCAATCAGCAATTTTTTAGCCAAATAAACTAAAGACTTCGCTTTTTGGCCTCTCTGATGAATACTCGACGGGTTCGATAAGAGCCAAGACTGCTCATTCATCGCCTCACTGAGCTTCTCAGACACCAGAGGCAGCAATGGATGGCTCGCATTCGCATCGCAATAGATTTCATTTAAATGGGTCATGAGAATACACATGCTTATGCCAGAAAGCCCCGCCAGAGTCACTTGAAAAATGCGGAGCTCAGTCTGAAAAAAAGGACATTTTAGGGACTTAGAGACTAATCAACAAAATTATTATTCTGAGCATACAACTCTGGAAAGATAATCTTCTTTCGAACAAGACGCTCACCAAGGCCAGGAGCGACTGAAACATAGTCTTCACTTTCAGGGTCAAGAACACCTGACTCTAGTTCGACAATAAATTCTTCATAATCCTCAATCCAGTGGCCACTTTCTTTTGAGCTTGGAAATTCATCTTGCCGAGGAAAGACCTTGAAGAGACCTCCAACAGTTAACTGAATATTGTCCCCCTTAGAAAGAGTGTAGAACATTGAAGAGCCTCTCGGACGAGCTAAGACTCGGTATGGAAAATTAGCAGCATCGAGCTGATGAACTCCTATATCGAGAACCTGAAATTCAATAAAGTTTTGAGAATAATTCAATGTTAGTGCGAAGCAGGCTTTATGATGATAAGCCTCAAGAGTGCCGTCATTATCGCGGTCTTCTTCATAGGCACAGAGCTCTTGAGGCGCCCAAACTTCACTTTGTGTTTCAGCACTTGCTACCTCAACTAAACCCCGTCTCGATTGAGCACAGGAGCTAAAAAGAGAAAGACTAACAAGAACAAGTAAAAATCTATTGAATAAATTTAAATAAAACATCTTACCCTATACTTGCGATTCCCATGCCAAGCTTTGAAGACAATATTCACATACTTAGTGACGACAAGAGAACAATCTACCGAGGGACTGACTAAAACTTCGACATTGTTAAGATTCTCGCTACCTTTCTCTCAAATAAGTTGGAGGTGAGGGAATTCAGGAGGAAAGAGGTAACTTTTTGACCGTATTACAATAACTTCAGTTACTCCACTAAAACTAGTGGAGTACTCTTTCAAATTTTGTTTCAATCACTTAATCCAACTCATTAAATTCATTTGCACAAAGTATTTTTTTAAATTACATATTATAAACTATGAATAAAACTCGCACAGTATCAATATTTATTTTAAGCTTATTTTCCTTTTGTTTACAGTCGCATGATCAAATTCCAGAATCACATATTCCAATACATGAGTCTCTTTTAAAGATTTACAAAGAAGCGTATAGAAAAGTTTCTTTAGAGACGTATGCTCATAGTCGCTGCGCTTTAAAGCAAAAAAATGATGTCAGTTTTACTGTAGCACAAAGTCAAAAAATGCCTGTACAGGATATTCAAGTTTTAAGTTATACACCCGGTGCATGGACTGAGATGTCAAGTGGAAACCTAGGGCATGATTTTGTCATTGTTGGTTTTTTGAAAAAGAGTGAAAATGAATCTGTTTTTAAAAAAGAAAAATATATCGTCTTTGCTAAGCAAATTAAAGATAGCTCTGATTGCGTTATTGACAGAAGTGAAATTAGTGAAAACTAACGCGACAATGTCTTTTACAAATCTAAAAGAAAAAAGAATATAGGGACGGAGTAAACTTTTACTAAAGAAAACAGTGTTTTAGCCCGCTCTAAGTGACTAATTCTACACATAGAAACGCCTGTCGCACATACCAACGATTTTACGGTAAAATCGTTGGTATGAAGGAGACATTTTTTGAATAGTGAGTTTTCAATTTAAAAATTGTCAATAAAACTACCCAGGAAATAGCTCTGCGCAAGTAATTTAAGGATTCCCTTTTCTCAAAAGCCGTTTGTTTTAATAATGTTCTTTCACGGAGTGCGGCAGTAGCTCAATTGTTAAGCACTAGCCTTCCATAAAAAAAGAACATGGGGACGGAGCAAAACTTTGTTGATCATTTCGAGTAGTTAGATTGCTCCGTCCCCAACTTTCAGGGGAACTTCATTCCGCTTCTTTGAGTTGGGTAAATTGAAACAAAAACACCTCCGGCCCAGTGTGAATCAGAGGTGTTTCTTTGAATTCATATAAATTTTATCACCTAAAATAAACCCTACAAGTAAAATTAAAAAGCATGTAACTATATACGCCAGAGATTGAAAAAAAGAAAAGTTCAGAATTGAAGAAATGAGCAATGAAAGTATTAAAATCGTCGGAAAGTGAATCATGATTGGAAATGAACCATAATTCCCTGTTCGTTGAACATTAAAATTCCAGACGATTATAAAAAGAGGTAATAAATGGAGGAAATGCAAAAGGTTTCTTGAGAACGGCAAATAAGAGGGACGGAGCAGTTTTAAACTGTTTATAAAACGTTGGCTTTGGTCAGAAACAAACAAAAAAGTGCGCAATATCAGAACTGTAAAAAAGTTGTTTGGCAGATTCTCGACCCCATGGAACACTTATTTTACTTAATGAACTCAGGTATTTTAAGGTAACACTTTGTTACCTTTTTCTTGCACAATGGATTTTAAGGCTATAATGTACATTTCGTGAAAAGCACACATATCAATTATCAAAATTTTTTAGAAAAGGAATTTGAAGATAGAAAAAGAAAAAATTCTAGATATTCGTTGAGAGCCTTTGCAAAATATTTAGAAATGCCAGCGCCAAAGTTGTCCATGGTTCTGCGAAAGAAAGCTGGTATGTCTGTTCTTCGTGCTAAAAAAATTGCGACGAAATTGAGACTAGATAAAAAAGAAAAGACAACGTTTATTAACCTTGTAGCCTCTAAACATGCAAGAAGCCTCACAGAAAGAAAAATAGCTCAAAAAGCTCTACAAACTGCCAGTCACCACTCCTACCTCACTTTGAACCAAGAGTTTTTTAAAATATTTTCTGATTGGTATTTTTTTGCAATCTTAGAAGCAACAGAATTAGTAAACTTTAAAGCAAGCGCCGGCTGGATTTCAAAGAAATTTGCGCTCCCAAAAGGCGTCGTCGAAAAAGCTCTGAGACTGCTCAAAAAACATGATTTCATTAAAGAAGAAAACAATACTTTCAAACAAGTTGAAAGCGATATTTATATTCCAGGAGGGACGCCATCCAGATATATAAAATCACACCATAGACAAATTCTACAAAAAGCGGATGATGCAATAATTATTTGCCCGCTAGAAGAAAGAGAGTTTAGCTCTCAAATTTTTTCTTTTAACTCAGAACTAATGGACGAAATCAAATCAGAACTTATTGAGTCTAGGAAAAAAATCATTGAAAAATATGAAACATTAAGTCGAGGCAATAAAGATAGAGTCTATTGCTTTTCACAACAATTTTTCCCACTGGATATAAAATAGCAGGAGGCTACATATGAAAACAAATCAATTTACCAAAACATTAATTTACGTAATTTTACTCAACACTCTCAGTGTTTCATATGCCATAAAAGAAGTTGGCAATGGTGGAGATCCTTGCGAGCAGGAACTTCAAGAAATTCGAGAAGATATCTCTGCTTGGATATTTAAGGACGGACATAGGAAATTACTATTAAATGAAAGTTTTTCTCATGAAGAATATAAAGAAAAAATGAATGAGGCTATTGGCAGTTCGGTTATTAGTTGCTCCAATGACATCTTAAAAATAGGAAACGCACAGAAAACCTGCGTCAATCGAGCAAATCACATTCAATGTACTAGAAAACAAATTCAAGCTTTAAACGCAGAACAAAAATATAGGCTCATTCATCATGAACTCGCTGGAATAGCTGGAATTGAGACTAACAACGAATCTGAAGAATCCAACTACTTCATCTCTGCACAATTAAGTGCTTTTCTGGAAAGCCAAGTGGTTAAAAGGCTGTCAATTAACTTAGAGAAAACATTTAGATTTTCCTCTGATAAAAATGTTTACGAACAACTTGAAAAACTTTATTGGGAATCGCCCAAGCCAAGCTCAATTCCTGAAGATGATCTTGTAAAGTCTGGAAGGTGCTTTTTTAAAAAATATGAAGACCATGCTATCCCAGCTATATTTTTCTTTTTATTGCTCGACCCGACGAACAGTGAACTCTACAGAGAGCTCGGGATTAAAGAACCACAAGATGCCCTCATCTACTTTAAAATGACTGAAGCCTCTAACTTTTTAGACAAAATTACTTCCGACTATCTAGAAAGAGCCAGAAAAGAGCTTAACAACCTCGGAAAGAAGCATTTTTCGGAAGACTCGACTTCCTGGATTATAAGACAAAGCTTCAAGGACGCCTTCATCAGATCAACCTCTATAAATGGACAATTGACCTATTTAGCCCGTGTTCAGCTTGATGATGGCTACCCAAACAGAGGTCCCACCCCTCATCCGGATCCTGTCTATTGCTTTTTCAACAGAAGCACAGAAATTGAAGATTAAATACTTCGGGCTGATCATGAAACAGAAAATAGAGACGGAGCAAAAAATCTACAGAACACTCCGTCCCTATTTTTCTTAACAATGTTCAGAGTTGCTTCGAACAAAAAAAGAGTTTCACTCACCAAATTCTCACACTCTATTTCCACAACACTCTCTACATCTGACAAAAAGTAGCTAAAATTGACCATGATTCATCTTGAGTCATTTCCGAAATAAGTTTGTATTGGCTTCAGAAAAATAGGAGAGAAAAAAAATGAAAAAATTATTATTAAATATGACTGTAGCTATGACTCTTACTGGATTTACAAATGCTGATGAAAATAGAGTTTTGGACTGTACTTTTACAGACACCTCTTACAAACTTCAGGTGAATCTCAATTCAGGGAAGATTGTCAAAACAACTCCAACTTGGAATTCAGAAAGACAAGATTACGAATTTGTAAAAACTATTCTGAGTGAAGTTTCAGATGTCGTTTTCAACTCTGGTCAACAGTCTCCAAGTCTGATGTTGGTTGACTACCAAGGCAAGAAACTTTTTAGTGGCAACTTTAACTTCGAAGGCAATGATGGAAGAAGTGACTATATCAGCATTGTCGATGCTAGCCATTATTCAGAAGATGCCTTTAATGGTGTCGAATATGGTGCCTGCACCTTTGGAGGAATTGAAAGTTATTTAGAATACCGAATGACTGACGATGAATCTGCGTTTGCTAAAAATGCAAATCAAGCCATTTCACTTTGTTTCAATAGAGCCGTGAGCAACTGGGCAATTGCGACTTCAGAATACGATCAAGATGTTTCAGTGTTTTATAGTCTTTACTCTAAATACACTGTCCCTGGCGAACCTGGAAACGTCAGCTGGGACTTTCTCAATGGAGAAGCTGAGCTCTTAGGTGAAGTTCTTACAGACACGCAAAGATCAGTTGAAGATGGTGCCAGCTACTATGCAGTTGAAGGCGCCGCTTGGGATTACTGTACGCTTTACGCGGAACTTCTTCAGACTCGTTACCTTCACTAAGAATCAATAAGATGAGACTTCTAAGGGGTGCCCTGCCCCTTAGAAGTCTCGTCAAGTTATTGTTATTTAATGTGATTATTTCACTGAAACAGGCTATTTTTATTTTAAATCTTAATATTCTCGAAATAAATGATGAGAGCGCTGACAAAGCGTCATCTGATCAATTAAGTCATTCTTCAAAGCTGTTTGAAGCTATTCAAGATAGATCACATTTTGTTATGCTCTACCTTAAGTTTGGCCACCAATACAACAGACAACAAACCCAAACTGGCCGTAAAGATAAAAAGAATGTTCAAGCTATTTATGCACATAACAAAGCCATTGGTGAGCTAATTACGGATTCAATTTTGAACAATGAACATCTTTTTTTTGCTAATGTCGATGAAACGAAAAGAAATGTCTTTTCATTCGATTCTGGACACCCTAGGGAACTCTACCCTCCTATCGTTTCTGCTTTAAAAAAAGCTCGAGAGGAAGGTAAAAATATAGACAAACTACTTGAATATCCTGGTTTTTTAAGTGTTTTTCGAGATCATGTAGACTCAGGATTACTCATAAGTAATTTTTCGAGACCTGGTCGTCGCTTGTCGCATAAGGATATTATAGATGCCTATGCAAAAAAAGAAGATGTAGAGTCTGATCAACATTCTGATGCAATAGAGACCTTAATCCAGTATAAACTTAATTTAAGTGACCTTGATCATGCTTCTTTTCTTATTGCTTTATCGGCACATCCGATAGGAAGAGAGCTTATAGGGCATATATTGTATAATGACTCGTTTTTTGTTAAATATGGCCATGATGACCCAATAGAATGGGCCTATCATCAAAAAGACACCAGCGGATTTCCAGATGTTGCGTACGCTAAAGGTGTTTTGAAAACTGGTTATGTAGACAGTCCAAAAGATTTTGTGAGGATGATGCATATTCATGAATTTGTTAATTTGTATAAAAGAGCAAAAAAAGCAGGTGAAGTTGACTTAGCTATTGATTTACTTAGAGGTTATGTTGAAGCAAACCCTGACTCAATAGCGCTGCTCAGTGAAAAGCTTGGACACCGCAACGTTCTTCAAAAGGAATTAAAAAAGCTTGCTGATAAAAGTCCAGAAATGAATTTCAAAGAAGCTCTTGCAAAGGCTGAAAGCACTGCCGAAACAGAACAATTAATAGAATTTGCTAGACTATGCGCAAGACCGAAAACAGAAACTCACTGAAACCCTTCATGAGTTCAGCTCTTTATATAATGTCAGCCTCAAAGGAGAAAAGCATGGGGGCGGAGCATCTCAGAACAGATTACGGATTCCACTCAACAGCTTCTCAGCTTCCTGTCACTTTCAAAAAAAATTGTCGCCCAAGAAGCCTACTTCAAAGCCTTAAAAGCCTTTGAAGAGAAATGGCATGAAGCTCCAAACAATCAAGAAGCACTCACGATTAAAGAAGAAATTCAAAATAAACTCAAAATTCCTGAAAGTGAAAGGACCTGGTAGTCACCTCAATAGAAAGCGAATCTTTTCATATGATGAAAGCCCCTAAACATCCGCTGCTTGAATCAAATAGCTTTCAATGAAGGACTGAAGGTCGCCGTCTAAGACCTTGGAAACATTACTGTTTTCATGGCCGGTGCGAACATCCTTAATGAGTTGATAAGGTTGGAGAACATAGTTTCGAATTTGCGAGCCCCACTCAATGGTCTTCTTTTTATCGTGAACTTTGTCTTGCTCGCTTTGTCGACGCTCAATTTCCAATTCGTAAAGTCGTGCCTTCAACATCTTAATAGCTCGCGTTTTATTTTGAATTTGCGATCGCTCGGCCTGACATTGAACCACAATTCCAGAAGGTCCGTGAGTCATCCTCACCGCACTATCGGTTTTATTGACTTTCTGCCCACCCGATCCACTGGCCCGATAGGTATCGACTCGAACATCTTCCATATTTAAATCAACTTCAATGTCCTCATCCGTCATGGGGTAAGCAAAAACACTAGCAAAACTAGTATGTCTTTTTTTGTTGGCATCGAAAGGTGAAATTCTTACCAGTCGATGGACCCCAGCTTCAGCCTTTAAATAGCCATAAGCAAAGTCACCACTAATTTCAAAACTAATGGATCGGTAACCCGCACCATCACCATCCGTGAAGTCAATGGTTTCGCACTTGAAGCCCTGAGCGTTGGCGTAGCGCTGATACATTCTGGCTAAGATTCCAGCCCAATCACAAGCTTCAGTGCCCCCAGCACCAGCATTGATCGCAAGAATGGCGTTTCCAGAATCAAGTTCGCCAGAAAGCATCTTAGAAAGTTCCAACTTTCTAAGAACCGTTTCAGCTGCCTGAAAAGCCGTCTTCATCTCAGTGTAATTTTCATCACTCACAGAGCCTTCTTCTTCAGAAAATTCAACGAGCACTGCCATGTCATCTAAGTGGGAAACGGCACCATCAAACTGGCCAATTAAAGTATCGTGTAATTTTTTTTCTTTTTGAATTTTAGTGGCGGCAGTAGAATCTTCCCAAAAACTGGGGTCCGCCTCTAAATTAGAAATTTCTTGAAGACGTTTTTTCTTAATCTCGATGTCAAAGAGACCTCCCAAGAAGAGCGGATCTCTCCTTTAACTTTTCCAAAACATTTTTAATTTCTTTGATCGATCTTTGTAGCTCCACAGTAGTCACCCTTTTATCAGTAAAACCTCTCCAGACACGAATCAAGGCGCATCTTGAGATTCTTCAGCTCGAAACTTGCCCAGACTGCAAGAGCGCTCTCCTGCCAATCTGCGAAGATCTATTCAATAGTTTTTTTAAATTTTAAAAATAATTTTCTCTGCAGTGAAAACATTTTTTGAGCATCAAGCTTTGAAACATCTTCATGGTCAAATGAAAACAAATGTAAAAAAGCATGAATCACAATCTCATAGAGCTCATCACAAAAACTATGATTCAATTCCTTGGCTTGCTTTTGAATTTGCTCCAATGAAACGACAAGGTCTCCAAGAAAGCCTTTTTCAATAAATTCTGGTGCCTCAAAGGCGGCAAAACTCAAAACGTCCGTCGTTTTATTTTTATTTCGGTATTGGAAATTGAGCTTTTTCATCTCCTGATCATCGCAAAAATGAAGATTTAAAAAACTAGGAAAAAAGCCTAAAAGACTAGAAATTTCTAGAAACTCTATTTCGCATTCAATTTCTACAAATAAGAAACTGATCAGTTCAGCAATTTTCTCTTCAGAAAAAAACAAATTCTCTTGAGAGAGATTTTTAGAATAACTCAAATGCATCATGACTTGAGATCATTTTACTTTGACAAGTGACAAAAGGAAACTTTAATTTGAGCTTCATATGAATCATTCATTCTCGGGCATTCAAAAGCTCACTCAACTTATGGAAAGACTCCGAGATCCTGAAAAAGGCTGCCCCTGGGATCTTCAGCAGACTCACGAAAGCCTCCTCCCCTATTTCAAAGAGGAACTCGCTGAGTTTTCTGAGGCTTATTTTGAAAGTGGAGCCACTTCAACAGAATTCATCTCTGAATTGGGCGACCTCCTTTTTCAAATTGTCTTTCATGCTCAAATTCTCAAAGAAAACAAAACAACAGACTTCAATCAAATTGCAGAAGTGATCTATGAAAAAATGCTCAAACGGCATGCCCATGTTTTCGAAGGAAATCCTCAAAACTTGAGTCTCGAAGCTATTCAAGAAAAATGGGATGCCGTCAAAGCAACTGAGGCTAAAAACTCAAAAGAAAACGTCTCTTTAAAGAAAAGTCTCTCTCAAGAAATGAAAAAAATTCCTCCGGAACTCAATCAGCTCGATCAGGCAGAAAAAATAGGCGTGGCTTCAAAGAAATTCAATTTTGACTGGAAAGACCCTTCTGAAGTGTGGAAAAAGGTGAAGGAAGAAGTCACGGAACTCGAAGAAGCTTCCAGCCTTCAAGACAAAGAAGAGGAGCTTGGTGATCTTCTTTTTAGCCTCTGCCAATACTCCCGGCAGCACAATTTGAATGCCTCTCAGAGCCTTGAAAAAGCCATTTTTAAGTTCAAAAAAAGAATCCTCGGCATGGAAAAGCAGATTGAGCTGAAGGGAAAAGAGTGGCCCGCTTTAAGTGCTGAAGAATTAGAGGAATTTTGGGAAATCTCTAAAAGCAAGTCTTGACAAATATAAGCCAAAAATCTACTTGATTGATCATGGCAAATCATAAATCTGCAAAAAAGCGTGCTCGTCAAACAATCAAGAAAAATCAAAGAAACAAACAGGTGAAAAGCCAAGTGAGAAACGCACTCAAAAAAGCCTACGAAGCTCTTCAAGAAAACGGAGCTGACGCCGCAGAAAAAGTGAAAGATGCTATTTCCAGCCTCATGAAGGCAACTTCAAAAGGAATTTTCCATAAAAACACTTCCTCAAGAACTGTTTCTCGACTCAAAAAATCAAGTAATTCTGTTGTAAAAACTGGCGCTGCTTCGACCAAGAAAACAACCAAGAAAAAAGTTACTAAGAAAAAGACGACTAAGAAAAAAGCGACAAAAAAGAAAACAACTAAGAAAAAGACCACTAAGAAGAAAAAGAAATAGTTTTTCTTAGAGAACTCTCTTAAATGAACTCATTTAAGATTTTTCGTTATATTTTTTGAATGAAAAAAATTTACACTTTTTTTTTGTTGGTGAGTCACTTACATTTAAATGCATTTTCAAACTTTAAGAAAATTGATCAACTCTTAGACGACTTAGACCCTATTGAAAGTTATCAGCGCTTAGCTGAGAGCATCAGAAGTAATTCTAATTCTGATCGATTTCATTCTGATGGTTGTAGCGGAGAGCTTTCAAAAGTTTGGAATGAGAGCATTTACCCTCATTTCATTCAGCCTCATTTAGGCTCAACCGCTCCCGACTTCATACCCTTTCCCGCTGAAAAGTGTTGCAGAGATCATGATAGAATTTACTTTAGTGCTTTTTTGAACTTCAGGATGAACAACACTGCTAAAGGTGGAGTTTCAGCTGCTGAATTATTAAAGCTCAATCGCAAGACTGCCGACAAACGACTTAAAGAATGTGTTGGATCTAAAAAAACGAAAGCTCAATTCGTCAATTTGTTTGCCGTAAAGTGCTCAGGAGAAAATGCAACTCAGGCAGAAATTGAATCCAAAAAATTTTTATATCAGCAGATTTTAGACATCCATTTCATAGCTAAACTGATGTATGTGGGCGTTCGAATTGGAGGGCGACCCTGCTCAAATCATGAATATCGTTTCGGTTATGGATACGATAACTGTAAAGGACATGGTGAAAGCACTCTAAATACCTCACTAAAGATCTTTCTTGATCTCATCAAACCTTAGTCCTTAACTTGCTTTTAGAGGATTGCTTCTTTACTCACTAAATCAGGCTGGACGTGCAAATCCATTTGCGGGTAAGCAACGACAATTCCTTTTTCTTTAAATAGCTTTTGAATCTTAAAACGCATTTCAGACTCGAGCTTTCTTCTTAAAACAAGATCTTGAAGGCGAAGCCAAAAAAAGACTTCAAAATCTAAAGAGCTGCTTCCAAAATCATTGAAGAAGACCTCTGCTTTCTTTTCTTTATAGATCCTGTCACTTGAATTCACCGCCTCCAAAAGAGTCGACTCCACTTCATCGGGCTCGGAAGAATAATGAACCCCTACTTTAATCGAAAGACGAATGAAGCGATCCGCATAAGTCCAGTTCTGAACATTCTTTTCAAGAAAATGACTATTGGGCACAATCAAATGTTTATTCCCAATAGAAATAATTTGCGTGCTTCGCATGCCAATGTGCTCGACCTTTCCAAAAATATTATCAATTTCGACAAAATCTCCCACTTTAATGGGGCGCTCAAAAAGAATAACGAGGCCGCTAATAAAATTGTTCACAATGTTCTGAGAACCAAAACCAAGACCAATAGCAAGAGCTCCACCCAGCAGTGTAAAAACTGTGAGAGGAATGTTTGCCATTTTCAAAGCAAATAGAGTCATAAAAATAAGCAACACATAAAAACTGAGCGACTGAAAAACATGCCGAGTAGAAACATCTGCTTTTGATTTTTGAAAAACTTTTTTCACCAGTCTTTTACTCAAAATTTTGGCAAAAATGAAGCCAAGAATAAAAAGAACCAACCCCACACAAAGGTTCCCCACGGTAATGTCATTCTTATCGACCGTGAATATTGAAAAATTCCAAAAATCGAAAAAAGCTCCGGAAATACTTTTCTCTAAGTCGAATTCTTTAACCAGCTTGACGCCTTCTTCTAATTTATTTTTTGCCATCCCTTTTATTACTTTAAGTCCACTCAGACCAAAAACCTAGTTTCGCCCCTGAGAATTGGTGCCGAGTGTTACAATTGCAGGGAATTCTTGAGTCGCCTGCAGAATAGAATTTTAATAACACTATGGATTTTTTCAATTTGGCATCATTACTCATTGTTCTGGCATCACTTTTTGCCTTTATGAACCTGAAAACATTTAAATTGCCAACCACCATTGGAGTCATGCTCTTTGGTCTCATTTTTTCACTCGGACTCATTCTTCTTCAAAAGCTCGGTTTCAACCTTCAAGACAAAGCCAATATCATTTTAGCTTCAGTTCACTTTGAAAGAGCCCTCTTGGACGGCATGCTCAGCTTCCTCCTCTTTGTTGGAGCCTTGCACATCAACCTTGAAGACCTTTTAAAACAAAAAGGCCCAGTGTTGAGTTTTGCCAGTATTGGCCTGGTTGTTTCCACCTTAATTATTGGTTACTCGACCTATTTCATCCTCCCCTTTCTAGGTATTGAACTGTCACTTCTTTACTGCTTGATTTTTGGAGCTCTCATTTCACCTACTGACCCCATTGCCGTCCTTGCCCTACTCAAACAAGCCAAAGCGCCGAAAAGCTTAGAAACGAAAATTGCGGGCGAATCACTTTTTAATGATGGTGTTGGCGTCGTGCTTTTTATTATTCTGATCGACCTTCTTAAGAGCAATGAAGCTTTTTCCGTCTCAAGCTTGTTCATTACCTTTGCTCACGAAGCCCTTGGAGGAGCCTTTATTGGACTCATTACCGGCTACATTGCCTACAGATTGATCATGTCCGTAGATGATTACAAAGTTGAGATTCTCCTCAGCTTGGGTCTGGTCATGGGCGGCTACAGCTTAGCGCAATACTTTCATTGCTCTGGTCCAATTGCCATGGTCATTTCAGGGCTCTTAATTGGAAATCAGGGACGCCGCTTTGCCATGAGCAAAAAAACCAAGGAACACCTCGATACCTTTTGGGAGTTGATCGATGAAATTCTCAATGCCGTCTTATTTTTACTCATTGGCCTCGAATTGATTGTCATTTTCGATGAACAAAGTTATTGGCTTGCGGGTCTCATCATGATTCCCATTGTCCTTGCGGCCAGATACATCAGCATTGGCATTCCCGTTCAGCTTTTAAAAAGAATTCGCAGCTTCAGCCCCCACATCACCAGACTGATGACTTGGAGTGGACTGCGTGGCGGAATCTCAATTGCCTTGGCGCTTTCGCTACCGGAAGGGAAGGAAAGAAATCTCATTCTCACCATTACCTATATGATCGTGATTTTTTCAATCGTGGTTCAGGGATTGAGCTTTTCGAAATTACTCCGCAAGTCGCTCAGTTAAAAGCTTTCTGACGAAAGTTTCCATTTTAGTCAGGCAAGCTCTTTTGCCACTTTCAATGGCCGCTTCAACATCGTCAGGCTTCTTCTCAAAAGCGTGCAGAGCAATCAACGCTCCGACTCTATTGCCACTCTCACAGTGAATGAGCACTTTTCCAGACTTTTCTTTTTCATCAATCAAATCTTGAAGCTTTTCAGCATTCTCAAAACTAACGTCATTGGCATTTTCAATAGGAAAATGAATGCTCTCAAAGCCCGCATCTTCCAATTTTTCGGAGAAATCTAAGGGATCCGGAGTCTCCGCATAGCCCTTTATATTGATGACCGTCTCAACTCCCAGCTCTTTTAAGTCTTCAAAATGGATTTCATGAGGCTGACCGCCCACAAAAATAGTGTCAGAAAATTGCATTAAAAATGGAATCGACATCCTCTAAGGTTAATCTTTAAAAAGTCTAAACTCAAACTTAACGAGACTTTTATAATGAAGCACTCTTAACGGAAAACAAACCCTATGCCCTAGAAGAGCATGCTAGTGTTTTTACATGGACAAAAGCATCTGGGTCTTTTTCAACCCTTTAGATTTAGAAAAAAATATTTTCGTTATTGGGGTCAGCAGCGTGCTAGCTCAATCACAACTCATCTGTGAATTACAGTCAGATTCTTCGAAACATTGGTATGTTCGAAAAAAAGAATGGCAAAAAGCCCTTTCAGTTCAGGAATTTTTAGAAATTCACGAAAATTCCAATAAAAACGAAATTTCAGCTTTGAGCGAGGAAAGCCCTCAGAAGACTCCAAACGCCATTGAAGAAAACAAAACACTCAGCATTGAAACTGAGGAAGCGGAAAAAAAACTTAACGAAGCTCAACTAGAAACAGCAGAGCCTGCACCCAGCCCTCAACCGACAATGCCCCTCCATGAAGAAAGCACTTCCCCCGTTATTGAACTCAAAGAATTTCAAAACAAAGCCCCTCAAGTCAAAGAAGTCATTTCAGAAAAAGAACAAGCTTTCATCGATCGCAGAAAACACCCGCGCTATAAAATAAGATTCAAACTCCTGGTCATGGCCAACAAAAGAATTTTTCGAACCTACACCAACGACATTTCTCTTGGTGGCGTCTTACTGGAAAAAGAAATCCCCAAAGACCTCAAAGGCGAACGTTGCAAACTGATTATCAGTAATGAAAACTCAACTGAAAACATTGAAACTTTTGGCGTTTTTGCAGAAAACAGCAAAGGCACCGACCGCATTCAGTTTTTAGAAGAAAACTCTGAAAAATTTCAAGAAATTCTCACCAATTGGATGGCCAGCCTGCAAGAAAAAGCGGCTTAAGCACACTTCGAGTCCTTCACAGACAACTCAGTATCAAATTGCTCCGTCCCTCATTTCTTTTACCTCATTTCTTTTAATTCTTTAGACCACTCAAAAATTCATGAACAGAAGTCATTTTGACGCCATGAACAGTCTTTTTTTTTCGCAACTTTCTAACAATCTGAACGGACTTACATTCATTGATTTGCGCCTGAAACGTCAACAACCCTTTATGAAGTGTGTTGTCGGAGTTTTTCACCTCAATCATTTTTTGTGGCTTTTTGTCGATACAGGTTAAAAAGTCTACTTCATGCCCATTCTTGTTTCTGAGATAGTGTAAAGAACAACGGCTTCCTTCATTGTCTTCGATAAAATATAAGTGCTTCAACAGTGAAACAGCAACTAAGTTTTCTAAATGTGACTCAGAGTTAAAAGCCATTGATGAATCATAAAAATAGATCTTGGGCTCTTTAAGTATAGAACGAGCAATTTTTTTTGAATATGGCGTGACTCTGAAAATAAGATACAGTTCCTCTAAAATTTCTATCCACTCTTTCACTGTCTTTGGCGCAACCTCAATGTCTTGAGCGATAGAAGCGTATGATATCTGGCTTCCTACTCGTTCTCTTAAAAGGTCTACTAAAAGTTGAATTTTCTTTATTTTTCGAACATTGCTTAAATCCACAAGGTCTTCACGTATAACGGTATCTAAATAAGCCTCTCTCCAGCGCTTGGAAGCTTTCAATGAAGCTTCTAAAAATGGCTCAGGAAAGTTTCCATACTTCAACAAAGCCTCTAGCGCGGCTTCTGAGGAATACTGAGTTTCTAACTCTTTAACAGAAAGACCAAGGAGGCGGTGGTAAAAGTAACGTCCCGCCATAGAATCGTTTCCTTTTTTAAAAACATTCATTCTTGCACTTCCACTGGCAAGGATGGAAGGAGGAATGCCTTCTGTATCATAGTAGCCTTTTAAAAATGACTTCCACTTTTCAAGCTTATGAATTTCATCAAGTATGACAAGCCGAACATCTCTACTCCACTCGCCTTTTCGAATAACTTGCCTATCTTCAGAGGAGTCATAATTATAATATTCAAAAACATTTTTTGGTGACAACTGCTTTGAAAGCGTTGTCTTTCCTGATTGCCTAGGCCCTGCTAAAAACACGTATTTTTTCTTTAAATCCTGTTGCAAAGATTTTTTTTGGGCTCTTTCAATCATACTACCATTATGACCTATAGGTCACTATAGTCAAGACCAAAACGACTTACAAGTAGTTTTGGTCAAAGTAATAAGACGCAATAAGGGACGGAGTAAAACAACTTCAGGCCCCTCCTTTAAGTTACTGGAATTAAATGTATTTTCATCTTCATTAATTGTCTAAAATCGATTGCTCACAAAACAATGTAAAATTGCTCCGTCCCTCATTTCTTTTAATGACGAGAAATGTTTCATTTGTGTTAATTCACTAAAAATTAATAATATTTTAAAAAAATTATGGCATTCTGTGTTTAATGAAAAAAAAAGACTCACTCATTCTGCTCTGAAGTTTTTGAAAGAGTTCCTTCGCTACACTTTCATGTGCGCTTCTTTAATGGTGTATTCACAGTCTTTGTTTGCCATCAACCCCGTAACAATAGTAAGTGGTGCTGCAAAAGCAATTAAAAATAAAGAGACGATAAAAGCACAAGCAACTAAAGCAAAAGATACGGTTGTTAAAAGCTCGAAACCAGCACAAGGCGCCGTAAACTCTGTGTATAAAACATATAAAAAAGGATTAAATACTCAAAAAAAAAGAGCACAACAAAAAGTTGAAGGTGATAAAATCAAATCGGAAAATGTCGGCGAAGAACCTATAGATAGTGAAGGCCTTGCTCCTTCAGAAACTGGCGGGGACGAAGACCCAGATGCAGATACAGATGCAGAAGAAGAAGTATCCTGCGGAGGTGTTAAAGAATTATGGAAAGAGGGCTACAAAGGTTGCAAGATTAGAGATTACTCTTTTGAAGCTTTAGGTTATATTCAATCAGCTCGAGAAGACCTTTACGAAGGTTATTGCATGAGTGACCTCTATTCAAGCACAATGTCCGCGGCAACAGCTAATGCAGATCAAGCTGCTGGAAATGTAATAAATAGTAACCTAGCTGCAAGTGCTCATAAGTTAAATTCAAGTGCAAATAAAGCCCAATTTGCGTCTATTCATGCAAGCAAGTGCACGAAACTAATCTCAGAAGCTGTCAGGATTCTCAAGAAAGTTGAGTGTTTTAATACCGACGCATTAAAGACATTCAACAAGAAAGCAAATGAGTGCAGTGAAAATGCAGCTGCTACTGCGCTAAGCGCAAATGGAACAACTGAAGCAGCTGCTAACATAAACAATTTAAGTGAATTAAATACAGAGTCAGGTTCAGAGTCAGGTACAGAGTCAGGTTCAGAGTCAGGTTCAGAGCCAGGCGCAGAGTCAGGTTCAGAGTCAGGTTCAGGGTCAGCTCCAAGTTTAAACGCAGCTGCAAATTCAGCCACCCCTCCCTACAAACCCCAAACTCAAATATCTGAAGCACCAAAAACTAAAAATTGCTTTAGCTTTCAAAACACAAAAAGTAAACTATGTACTGCAGCAGTTACTGGCTTAGGGCTTTTGGGCTTATCGCAACTCACCAAGGCTAACTCTAAAAAGAAAAAACGCAAAAAGAAGAAGAAATCTAAAAAGAAATTAAAAAAATCGAAACGAGGAACAGCCTCTGAAAGTAGCCAGGTAGAATCTAAAAAAGAACGTATTAGAAAGCTCAGACTAAAAAGGCAACAACTTGAAGATTAATAATGAAGTCTTTTATGAGGTGCCTGACACCACTTTTCTGCATTTTTAGCGTCATCCTTAAAATTGATCTTGCCAACGCATCGGCGACTTGTCTCAGACCCACTCAAAGCTCCCGCTTTCATGTCGACACCGACGGGGGAGCCACTGCGAACAACTCTCAAACATACCAAAGTACTCAAAGTTATCAGGGTAGTTTTGGGGGAACCGTCAACCCCAACAAATTTTACGGTGCTGTGAACATTGACGGAACGAACGGACTCACCGCGGGTGATGTTATTTGCTACACCATAGGAGCACTGACAAAATGTGGTGGTCTTTTTGATAATGGTTTTTTAAATTTTGGTTCCGTAGGCAAAGATAGTAAAGGAAATACAAAACCCCCCCGAAGCTTCTGCAGCTCTTCACGAAGCCCTCGGAGCTAAAAAAGCGAATGGCGCAGGCTCTGACTTATCCGGAAAAGCTGTTAGCGTTCAACCCATTAAACTTTCTACCGCTGACAGAAACTATTTAGTAGGCCTGACAAAAACTGCTCGAGCCACAAACAGCTATGGCTTTGTCAACAGTGAGATTCAAAGGATTGCAAAAGCTTCGGGCTGTCCTATTTCTCCGAATGGCAACAACTCTCAACAAGAAGACCATTGCGGGGAATTTTTGGAAATTTGGAAAAAGGGAATTTCTCATTGTAAAATTCTTAAAACCGTCAACGCGCAAACAAAAATGCTGGAAACAAAAAAACAAATTGCTCGCGGTTACTGTTCTGCTCGAGCTTCAGAGAACATAATGGAAAGTGGCGCTACCTTGACGTCATCATCAGCGAGCTCAATCGAGGATGGATCATTTCAATCTGCTGAAAATTTACTAAAGAGTGGAAAGACTTTGTCTTTGGCTTCAGCCGACTCGGCTCATAGCTGTTCTCAAGAAATAGAAAAAGGACTCGAAAAGCTTTTAAGCATAAAACTGAGTTCAAACACCCCTAAAATCTGTCTCACAAATTATGAGGAAATGCTTCAAACTTTTTCAGCACAAGCTAAGATCTGTCACCTCGGTGCTCAGGGCGCCCTTCTAGGCGCCACAGCTCAAAACGCAGCAGCTGGTGTTGCACAATCTATGACTGAAAGCGGAGGAGCTCCCACAGAAACGCAAAGAAACTCAAAGAGCACGACTGAAGCAAAAAAAGATAAAAATTGCTTTAGTTTTGAAACAACTCAAAGCTCATTGTGTACTTTAGGCGTTGCCGGCATTTCCGCAACTGCTTTGGGAGCCTTAATAAAGAACTCTTCAAACAGTAAACAAAGTCCAAAAACAAAAAAAAATAAAGTAATAAACGAAAATCAAAAACCCAAAAATAATAAAAAAAATGAATTAGCCAGTACCAATCAAGAGTCCACCTCGGTGCAGAACACCGAAGATCAGTCTTCTTATCATCCCACTCAGAGTATTGATTCAGCCAAGATTGAAGATGGAAGCGTTCCCGTTCAAAAAGAACTTGAACTCTGCCAAAGTTCTCAAAAAGAAAATTCTCTTAATGAAAAAGTTCAATCAGAGGATTCTTGCCATCAAGAAAAACTCCGAGAAAGCACCACACATCATGAAGAAGGAAAGGATTATGCTTCTTCGAGAAGTCGCAGCCTGAGCGGTGAGTTGAGGAGTCAAATTGAATCAGATCAGCTAACCCCATCCATAAAAAACACTTCAATGGCATTGAGCCAGGCACACAAAAGCAATGAACAAAATGAAGAACTCAACACAGTTCATCAAACACTTCACAAAAAAGCGCCGTTAGAAAGCATGGGAGCATCAAAAGAAAAAACACAGAAACAGAGCCCCTTCAAAGCAAAAGACTATCCACTTTAAAGAGTCGCTAAAGCGACTCTTTTCTTAAAACTGTCAAATTTCTAACAATTGAAACTCACTATATTGAAATAAAAAACATGTTAAAATAATTGAGTGACTTCAATAATATTTGCACTTTTCAGCCTCTTCTTAGTTTCCCCAGCCTACTCCGTAACATTACAGAAAAAAGTCATTGATGTTTTCGATGAGCTGATTTCATTCCGCCATCCGGACTCTTGGACTCCAGCAGTTGAAAGAGAAAAAGATAAAATTTACAGCTTAGAGTACCTACAAAAGAAAGAATTTAGTGCTCAGCGCTGGACTGAACTTTTTACTATCGTTGCTCTTGAAAATGCAATTTCAAAGAATGTGAGCGCCCAAGATGCCATAAAGTCTATTGATACTGCAGTAAAAGAACAGTGCCCTAATGATTTCTACTATAAAACTATTGGTGCCTCAGAACATCGTGGAAAAAAACAGTTTGAAGCCCTCATTGGCTGTAAAAAAATTCCCAGCACTTTGGCATCGGGACTTGAAAAAGGTGATGTCGACAGTGGCTACTACCTCGCCATTGAAGGCGAAAAAAGCATTTATGTTTTCCATAAATCAAAGCGATCACTAAAGTACCGTCCTGAAGAGCTCATCACCCTGAGCAACTACAAAGAATTCATTAAAGACTTCTCACCCATGAAAGTCTGTTCTCAAGGCTCCACAAAACTACGCTGCCGATAAAGAATCACTTAGCGACTCTACAGTCCTAAAATCCGGATTTTCAGAAAACACTGCGCCTTCATTTCAGCTTAAAAGCTTTCTTATTCAATCTGAGCCTCAAAAATTTTGGCACGACACTTGCTCAGTATGATTACTTTGAAAAATTCAAGGAAGAAGGATCAAATTATGAAAACTCAATTCAAACGAAATATTTATTCACTCATAATAACTTGTTTATTTATTCTTGCCTGTGCCGAGAATAATTACCGCCCACTACAAGATAAAAAAGTTGAGCTTGCTTTCTATGCATCTCAACATTCGCTAAACTCTTCTGCTGTAGAAAGCATTCTTGTTGTTAAAGAAATTGAAGAAGGAAAGCGTGTTATTGCAGATCTTTTCTTTGTTTATGAGCACTATGAGAATGAAGAGTTAAAACACGTCATCAGCACCTATTATGATTTAAAAATAGACTACAAAAATTCAATCTTCTCTAAAGACATCCTTTACAATAAAAAGCGAGATGAGGTGGGTCACCTACATGTTTTATCAATTTTTGGTGAATTTCGCCTCTACCTAGACTATGAAAACAAAGTTTATCACAGCTCACAAGAACTGACTAAAGTCCCCGATAGCTTAAGCTTCGAAGACTATATTATTGATTTAAATTTAAAGTATCCTGAAGACGCACAAAAAATTAAAGAATTTTTCAGAAGACAGCACTCCAAGTAACTTCAAACACGAATCACCTTTTCTGGAAACGGAACGGATACTTCACTTGCGTTGGCTGTCCATTTGGAGCGGCCGGGAAACGCATGCCTTGAATGACGCTTCGAACGCAATTATCGACCTGAGCAGAATTTGTGCTGCTCGCTATGGTACGCATTCCGGAGACGCTCACGGCTCCGCTTGCGGCAATATTCCACTGAAACTTTAAAGAACCACCCACCCCAGAGTTACTCATGAGAGCTCTTTCGTAACAGGCTAAAATTTGAGACTTGTAACGATTAATGACGCCTCTGACTGTGGCTTTGTTGAGCCCACCTGAAACATCGACACCGCTACCCGTTTGAAAACTACCAACGCCACCGGAACCATTTCCCGCTGTTCCACTCCGAGAACCAATACTTCCAGAGCCAATTTGGCTTCCACTTCTTCCTCGATTACTGGCAATGGCTCCAACCGAATTAGGATTGCCCCTTTGGGCTCCCGACAAGGTGGAACCTGCTGACGCTAAAGAGTTATTGTTACTATTGGGATTACCGGAAAGCCCGCTACCAATGGCGCCTGAAGGCGGCCTACTCACACTAATTCTTGAGTTATTATTTGCTGAAAGAGTATCGCTGACTATATTTTGTGCGAGACGGTCAGCCTGAATTCCTGGCCCTTTAGGCCCTGAACCAACCACTCCGAGCAATCCAATCGTGTTGACGTTTTTCTTCGGTACAGGAGCATTGAGCCCGGCATTGGGCCTCTCATTGGGTCTGACTCTGCTTCGAGGCTTTGCAGCAGCAACAACATTATTGGTATTTTTACTCGTTGCTATGGATGATGACTTTGCAGCTCGTTGAGTGGTGTTTCTTCTGGGAACTGGACTCACAACGGGCCTTGGCTTTTTCACTTCTTTTTTAGCAATTTGAGGTTTTGGCTTCGGCTTAGGTTTTGGCTTGGGTTTCGGTTTTGGCTTGGGTTTTTTCACCACTTCTTTTTTCTCTTGAATTTTCGGTGCTTTTTTTTTGATTTTTTGTTCTTTGATTTCAACTTTTGCAATTCTCGGCGGCGGCGGCTCTTCAAGAACTTCGTTTTCGGCAGGAGAAAAAATGAGAGCAAATCCTGAGAGAAGCAAAAAGAAAAAGGCTCCTAGAAGATAAAGTGCTTTTTCTTCTTTTGAACCTAGAATTTGTAGCGGCAATTGAGGTAATTTAATTTCTGGAACAAAACGAACATAATGATCGCTGTCTTCTAGCTCTAAACGAAGTATTTCATTTTCTTTAATTGTCGAATATGAATTAGTAATTTTTTCACCATTTTTAAAAAAATTCAAACCCAATGTTGTCGAAGAACTGACACTGAGCACACGATCACCCTGCTGAACAAAATTCAACTGAGGATAGCTTCGAGACAAGTCTTTTTGTGATTCTTTACTTTTAAAGTAATTTCGATAGTGATGAATATTCATGGCAGAACCAGTATCACGACGAATTTCTACCCACTCGAGAACTGATCCCTCTGTCGTTGTCTTTTCTTCTGAAAGGTTCCCAAGAATCATTCCGCCAATTTCACTCGAAGAAGCATTTTTAACCTCAAGCACATTGAAGCTCAATCCATTGAGATCGTAAGGATTCTCATCAAGGACAATTCCTTCAATGTTTTTTTCATCTGAAATATCGAAAAGACTCCATTGACCACTTTTATAATTTTCAGAAAACTTTCCTTCTCCAATCCATTCCAGAATAAAGTGAAAGGCTTTAATGTTTTTATTTCGAATAATAATGTCACAAGTTGGCGCTCGACCGATTGTTAAGAAAGGTTTCGTTAAACTCCTTCGACTGACTTCATTTTTTCCTCTGGAAATATTTAAAAGTTTCATAAACTATTTCTTCCTTCTTGATTGATTTTTAATTTCAAAATATCGAGGATGAGAATTTTTATCGACCTTGTGAAAATCATTAAAATCTCTTCTCAAATAAAGAATTTCATCTAAGTTTAAATTTTCACCAGCAGACTGAAAAAGCAAATCGGGTTTCTTTTTTTCCCCACTAATGAGATCTTCTTCAAAATCGAGAACTTTTGGATTCTTTTTTTGAGCGAAAAGTGGAAAAGCTACTAAGATGAAGACGGCTACTAATAAATATTTCATTTTTTAAAAACCTTTGCAGACAATGCCATTTGCCCATTTGTTTCCATTTCTTTTTTTAAATAATGCTTAATAAAATTATCGTTTCTTTTCTTAAAAACAATATTTAATTTCGCTCGTTGATAATCGGCTGAAGAAATTTTTCGAGTATTCTTCAAATAATCCAAAAAAACAATTTGAGAAATTACTTTGCTAGATTTCTTTTTATTAAAAAGAATTTTTGCAAACTTAGATTTTTTAAAGGAACTGGAAAGTTTAGCCTTCGACAATCTTGGATTGGGTAGTATTTCTTCTTTGGCTTGCGTTTTTTCATTGCGATAGCGCTCCTTTAATTGTGTCTCTAGCTTCGCGAATTCTGAGGCATTTTGCAGGAATTCCGCGGCCGCCTGCTTGATTCCTTGATCGTATTGACTGAGCTCCGTACTGGCAAGACCACGAGGTCTAGGTGAGTTCACAAAGGCTTGAGCTGTTTTTTCTTCAATTTGTTTGGCAGTAGTCACAGCTCTCAGTTGAGTTAAGATTTTTTTTCCCTGAATCTCTTGAACAATTGAATTCCTTAAACTACGTACCTGTGGTAACAAAGCCGCAATCGATTGAGAATAGACATCGATTCCCTGTGACGCCTGAGGGAAAGATAAAGCTCGGTAGGAACTTTCACTGGCCAAATAACCTTCAGCCTTTAATGAGTCCGAAGCAAACGGATAGTCTCTACCTAGAAAGGCAATGTTTCTTTCAGTTTTTTGGATCAACAACGATCCATTCAACGAACGAATGGCATTCACGAGGTTGTCTTTGTTTTTTAGATTTGATCTCTGAGACAAAAAATCTCTTGGAGCATAAACTGAGCTCAAAGCTCGAAAATACTGCTGAGACTCTGGATCAACAAACTGTAAAGACTGAGGTTTCAGTCGTCCCGTCACTAAAAGACTTGAGACATTTTTTTGATAATGAAAAATTTTATCTTGAGAGGCAATACCTTGAAGCATGTCATGAGACGCCTTCCAGTTTCCAGAGTCAACCAGGTAAGTCCAAAGAAGCGAACGAAGATTAGAAGTGCTTGGGTCGCTTTTTTCAGGAACCTTTAAAGACATGTAAAGCTGTAAAGCGTTTTTGTAGTTTTTCTTTTTAAGGTTATAATTTATGAGATCAGTTTTTGCCGAAAGAATTTTTTTCTGATCGCGACTCAAATTAATAAACTTGAGAACTTGAGCGGAATAGGCTTTATCGTCTCCTTTCTTTTTAGCATTCAAAGCTAACTTTAAGGTGCTTTCCCTGTAGAGCTCGCGAATGCGCTGATCTTGAAGAGCCGAAGCACTTAAATTCTTATCGGCAACAATTTCAGAGTATTTGCCAAGTTTAAACCTTAAGAATTGAATTTTCTGAAGATCGTCAATATTTCTTGAAAGAGGATATACTTTTTTTTGAATGGCCAAAGCCGAAGGAAAGTCTTTTTTCACCTCATAAAGCGAAACCAACCTCTGGCTCATTTTTAAGCGATCTTTGGACTTGGGGTGCTTCTCAACAAAGGAACGAATGCTTTTGATCAGGTATGAAGAATATTTTTTGGGCTGAGATTTTGAATATTTTTCTAAAATTGAAATTTCTTCATAAGCGGCTTTTTCATGAAAGTGTCTCATGTCAGAATGCTTCAATGCAAGATTTTTCACACGTGACAGACACTTCATATTTTTTTGATCAGCACAGACATCAAAGCAAATTTGAAGAATGTCTTTTCGCTGTTTTGAAGCTTTAAAACTATTTAAATAAATTGAAGTCATCCAGTCGATATTGGAAACGATTTCATTTTTAGTTAACTTTTCAGGACTGAGAACTCTTCCCGCATAGGTATCGACGTGACCCTTAATAAAATTTTGGGCTTCCAGATCAAAATCAGAAGAGTAGTCTTTTAGAAATTGGCTTCTCGCCTGAGACTTTGTTTTTCTGAGTTGATTAAAAAACTGGCTAAAAACAGCTTGATACTGCCGACTTGCATAAGGCCGTCTACTTCCACGCAAGGCAGAGAAACTTAATTCAATTTTTTCAGTAGGGTCACTAGTCACTTTTAACAACTCTTTAAAAAGAACTGATGAAAAGTTAAATGCTCCCTTAGATTCTTTCGTCAAATATGCAAACCTGAGAAACTCCTTGTAGTGAGCTCTGTTAGTCGAAAAATATTTTTTAGCAATACTGACGATTTCTGAATCTTTTTTTACAGTTGCCAATACAGATGCTAAATCGCGAACCGCATCTTTTCCGTAGTTTGAATTGTCAGCTTTGAGCACCCACTGAAATGACTTGATAGCAGCATCGAGTTGCCCTACATTGGTATAGGCCCAGGCCATTTTGTAGCGAGCATGAATTTTCTGCTCTCGACTAAATCCTTTAAAATAGCTTCGATAAATCTTTATGGATTCTTGAAACTTTTCAGCATCAAAAAGTTCTTCCGCGTAGATGAGCATCATCCATGGAGCTTCTGCAGATCGAGGGTTCAATTGAATAGAATTTAAAAAATATTTTCCAGAGTCTTCTCTTGTATAAATATTTGAAACACCGGCATAGTAATAGGCCTTCGCTTTTGACGCCGCCCCAATACCCTGCAATCTCAAGATTGAAAGAGCATCGTTTTTTGCTCTTTTTAAGTAATCTTGCACCATGGCTGATTCGACAGCTTTTGGGTTATTTAAAATCTTTTTTTTCGCTAATGAAGAATACGATTTTGATCGATTGATGAGCAACCTGGCCTTGAGCGCACCTCTATTTTTCTGAATCAGTGTATTGAGCGAGCGAATAGTGTTCTGAATCTCAGTTTCATTCAGTGAAATGAGATCACTATAGTCTCCAAGTTTAATTTTTGAACTTTTGTTAGAATTTCTTTGTTTTTTCTTATAATTTTCAATTTCTGAAGATCGGCGATCACTCACTCCAATGGCTTTCAAAGAAGAAGAATCAAAACGAATGGCTTGAAGTGTCCCCGAAAAAAGAAGACTTAAAGCTATGAATTGAATTTTTATCTTTTTCGACATAAACTTCTCCCTAAAAATCGATGCATCCCGACCTCATCTGCCCACTCTTCTCGTTCATTTGCTGGCCAAATTTCTTTTCCAGATTTAAAGATCTCAGATCGTGAAGGTAAAGCTCCTAATCCTTTTAATTGAGCATCTCCGCCAGTAACACTTGCTAACTGTGCGTAAGCTAAAATTTGTTTTAGATTTTTAATGCGACTTAATCTGTCTCGAGCATAGCCTTTTTTGAGATGAGCTTTCATCTTTTCTTTTTCTTTGCTTCGATCATAGCTACTGACCAAAGAAGAAGTAAATTGACGATTTTGGTACGACAGACGATAAAGAGAATCTTTGTAGGGTTCAGAAACGGCCCACGCTTTAAAATCTTTTGAAGAATTTCTTTTTTTCTTCAATTCCTTTTTAATATCGTTAATCACTCTTTTTAAGTCCTGTTTTCGACACAATTGTTTATACAAGTAACTTTGCACTAAAAAAGCTTCTGGATGAACATTTCTTGAAAAATAGTACGAGTACATACTTGCCGCACTACCGAGAGCTTGGTCATATCTTTTTGCGCGAAAACCCGCCCACATTTTTTCAAAAAGCACTTGGCGAAACCTCACATAATTCCTGGGAATCCAATCATACACCGTATAGGACTCACGATAACGTCTGGCCCCATAAAGAGCACGCCCCATACTTTGCAAAAGAAAGGGATACATGATGTCTATAGAGTCTTTGTAAATTTTGACATGTTTCAAGTTTGTCTCTTTTAAACGCTTTTTTCTTTTGACCAACCATTGGGCTACCTTTTGGTAGCGCTCAAAAGCATCATTGAATTGACCGGCTAACATCTTTTGGTCAGCCTGCTTCCAATGATTCGTTATTTGCTTTCCTCGAAGAGCACTTGAAGCTGTGAGTGATTTCTTGTCCCACTGAAAAAGCAAATCATAACCCACAAACTCTGCATTTTTTTGTAAGATCTTACGAACTTGCATCCACGAGTTTAAATTGTTTATTTTTTTTGAGTTTTTTCTTAAATATATTCTCGCTCCAAGATAGTCTTGAGAAGCAATAAGATTTTCAAAAACAGATATGCTTTTAGCGTTGAGAAGTGAAGAAAGAATCAAAAAAGAAAAAACAATTATTTTTTTCTTAATCACGTGGAGCTCCTTCATTCACTCTCGCAACAAATAGGATTGATTCGAAACCAGCTTTTCTGTAGTATTTAATGACATCAAAGATGTCTTTATAGTTTAACTTCATATCTGCTGCGACACTCATCATTTTTGAACTCGCACGTTCTTCAACTTTTGTACTTTTAAAATACTCTTCTATTTTCTTATTTTGCTGTTCTAACAAGTCGCTAGCCTTCTGTGCTCGAAAATCTTCAATATCAATTTCAACATCATCAATAGAAAGTTTTACTTTGTCTTCATGAATGACTATAGAGACTCCAGGCTCCAGAACCTCAGTGCTCACACTCTGAGGAAGCCTCATGGTCGGAGGGATGGCAATATCAACCACTCCAAAGACGGTTCCTAGGATCAAAAATATGATGATGATTGAAAAAATATCAATCATGGCTGTTAACTGAAGATCAAGACCTTCTCGTCGTGGTGCTTTATAAAAATCCATTTTTCATTCTTCCTATCTTCTCGCTAAAGCCCGACCTAAGGCATCTGCCTCATTATAACTGACAAGAACCACATCTGGCGTAAACTCAATAGCCATATCCATGATTTTACTCAAAAACATATACTCTACATCAGCACCAAGACCAATTTGAATTGATTTTTGCTTCGGATAACTTTCTTTAAATTTTTCCAAATAGGGCTTTACCTTTTCCTCAAAAGCGAGCTCATTGAACATTTCATTTTTTGAAGGTGCTTGAAACAAATCTTCTCTTTGAAAGGTAACGGCCTTGGCTCCTGCTTTTGACCCAGCCCACTTAATAATAAAGCTAAATTCTTGATCACTTTTATTGACCAAATAAATTTTAGGATTTAAAGGAGGTGGCGCAACTGGATCTGTCACAGTACTCACGCCAGAAGGTGGCACTGTTTGTTTGGTGAGATTAATAAAAGTTGTCGAAAGCAATAAAAAGAAAATGACAGTTGTAAACATATCCAGGATAGGAACAATGTTGAGATTTCTAAATTCTCTTTTTCTTTTTATTTCAAATAAATCACTCACGATGTCTTAAGCCCTTTCAGACTGTTCAACCCATGTAATGAGCTTCAAACCACTATCCTGAGCTTGACCAACAATGCTATCTGATTTTGAAACACAGAAAGTATAAATGACCATGGCGGTAATTCCCACCACGAGCCCAGCTGTTGTTGACAACATTGCTTGAGAAATACCAGCACCAAGTTGCTTCGCTTTTTCAGCAGGATCTAAATTTGCCAAAGAAGCAAAAGTTTTAATCAAACCTGTAATGGTTCCCAGAAGACCCAATAAAGTTGCGACATTGGCAACAAGTCCAATATAAGGCAAACGTTTTTCTGTTTTTTGACTCACGTCAAGAACGGCTCCACTCAATGCGGATTTCATAGCTTCACGTCCATTTTCAACTGCCATCAGTCCAGCCTTAACGACGGCCAAGTCCGGTGCCGATGAATTTGAATTACAAACCTGTAGCGCTTGGGTGTAATCCTGAGAAAGCACCAAAGAACGAATTCTTTCTAAGGCAGAGCCTGTCGACTTAGAATAGCGAACATATAAAGTCATGAGACGCTCAAAGCCCAAGACACATAAAAAAAGTGCCGCAATCCCAATAAAGATTGTTGCTAATCCACCATTCGTAAAAAAACTAATTAAATTAAAATCTGCCATTTTTCTATATCTCCCTTAAATTTATAAATATAAATTGATTCCTCCCTCTAGTATAAAGAAGTGCTTTAAGGATGAATCATTATTAATTGTCACTTGACGAAAGTTATATGACGATGCCAAACGGAATCCAAAATTTTGACCCATAAAAAATGTTTTTCCGAAGCCAATAGTTCCACTGATACCACTATCAGCGTCGCCGAACTCATTTTCAGTAGCCAAATAGGCAACACCCAACTTTAAAAATAAATCATGATGAAAGGCTTTCTTCGAGCTCAGAGAATCTTTTCCGTAACCCGGCAACCAAAGAAGATTTAAACCCGCTTCATACTTCGGTGTATACATATCAATTGTTGCTTGATTCCCACCACTATCGTTTAAATCATCGACGAGCTGAACAATGGTTCGCTCTTTTAGCAAAAAAAATGGCGTGGAGTGCAGGTAAAGCTCCCAGTTTTCATTGAAGGCATAACCAACGTCAAAGCTAATTCCAGTAGAACCAATAGGAACATCTGAGAATTCTCTATTTCCATAAATCGAAAAAATAATATCTTTTGCTTTTGAAAAATGCCTTCCTGCAATCAAGCCTTTGCTTTTATAAAATTCACCTAATTGCGATTGATCATTAATCGGCTTCAAACTCTTATCAAGTCGAGTTGTGGAGAACGATAAGAAACTAAAAAAGACGACGATTAACTTTAAAAGTGAATTCATGCTTTTATCTTAACCGATAAGAAAGTTTCTAAAACAAAGCGTCAATTTATTTGATGTCAAAATAAAAGATAATTTTACAGCTGAATTCATTTCTTTTGAATTAAACTATAAAGTGTCCATGAAAAAACACCTCAAAGAGCTGATGAGTTATATCTTGATCCTTTCAAGTGGCCTTGCCATAACAAAAGATTTCAACATTCCAGTTTATAAAAACATGGGAATCATACAAGATAAGTCCTTCAACAAGCGTGGGCGCTTTCTCCTCAACTCTCACCTTAATTTGGAGTTTTCTCAAAACCCCCATCAAATTTACTCGCTGAACTTTAACCCGGGTTTTGCTTTTTCAGATTTCTTCGAAGTCTACGTCAACCTCGTGCCCGTTTATTTCACAACGGAAAGATCTTCGGTTGATTTCATCAAACAATTTCTTTTTAAACCGGGACATCCAAATCAGGGAAATAGTGCCGAAATTAAATTCACCAAACCGACTTGGCAAGCCGGTCTCGACATTCTTTGGAACTTTGGTTACGGCAAGGAAATTATTTTTAACAATCGAAAAATTAGAAAAAGTGATACTTTTTTAAAAATTTCTGGTGCCTACATTCGTTACGACAATGAAGTCGATCCAGAATTAAACGCAGGCTGGAAGGCTCAACTCGGCATTGGAAAAACCTACTTTATTGGAAAGAGTTACGGCTTCAGAACAACAGCCTCTTACAACTTAATTAAATCTGTATTTGAAGATGAAACAGCCATTCGAGAGGTTTTCAGCCTTGAGTTTGGCGGACTGATTTACTTTTAATGAGAGCAACCGACAAAAGACCAAGCTCATAGAGTAATTGTAAAGGCAAGAGCATGACCAACATGCTTAAAGGGTCTGGAGGACTCAAGAGAGCTGCCAAAAAGGCATTGACCACAAAAGCAAGTCGACGTGACTTTCTCCAGGTTTCCACGGAGACCAGATGCATTTTTGTTAAAAAAAACATCAAAACGGGTATTTCAAAAAAGAGCGCTGAAAATAGTAAAACCCCCACCACAGTATTGACATAAGCAGAAACTGTAAAGAGTGCCGTAATTTGGGCATCTGCTCCAAAGCGAAACAATGACTGTAACAGCAAAGGGAGCACGTAAACATAACCAAGTAAAATGCCCGCGATGAAAACCAAGGCAAAGACAATTGAAAAGGAATACAATGAAGTTTTTTCATTTTTCTTTAAAGCTGGTTTGAAAAATAAAAACAGTTCCAAAAAGATTAAAGGCGAAACCAAAGCTGCTCCAGCAAATAAGCTCAATCGCATTAAAATCCATACTTTTTCAAAAGGACGTGTGTAAATGAGTTCTTGATTTTCAGAAATATTGAGAACGGCTGCCCATAGAAAATTTAACAGTTCACTCGAATAAAAATAACAAAGTCCACACGCAAAAAGCAAATAAACAATGATTCTTCGAAGAGAATGCATGAGTTCTTGAAAGTGCTCGAGGAGACTTATTTTAGAATTAAGAAGCTTCATTCTTTGTTGAGATCTTCTTTCAGACTTTGAAGTTCTTCTTGAATTTCGGGAAGTTTCAACTCATTTTTTTTTTGATTGATTTCTTCTTGAACTAAAATTTTATAATTATTGAGTTGAGTTTTAGTCTTTGCCCAGAAAGCTCCCAAGGCTTGACTTTTCTTAATGAGTTCTTCAGGCCCCAAGACAAGGAAGGCAATGACTCCAATAAAAAATATTTCAATAAAACTAATATCCATGGCACCTTAAAAGAGATCTCAAGAAATTAATCTTTTTTTTCCTGATTCTCTTCATCCTGAACACCTTTTTTAAAGCCCTTAATAGCCTTTCCTAAAGCCGAACCAAGACCCTCTAAACGAGAAGGACCAAAGACAAGGAGGACAATCACCAGAAGAATAATTATTTGCCAAAAGCCTATCATAACTTATCTCTAATCAATATCATTTGCCGGCACAAGGGAAAGCCTCAAATAAGCACATTCAGAGACATCATCCATTAAGTCTTCAGTTATTTTGTATTTTTTCAAAAAGCGTTTTAATTCAGCATTAAAGACTTCTGCATGACAGAGATCTCGCTCAACGCCCATATCAAGCTCTTCTTTACAGGCTGTGAGAGTTGTTTTAAATGTCCTTTTTCTTTCAACAAAGAGATCTCGATTCCTCATGACTTCTTGCTCTTCATAAGAATTCGAGGCGCTTTCGTGAACTATAAAAGCTAAAACAATACTCAGATCTCTCGCGACAAGGTCGTAACATTTTTCAGTAGATTGAGCAATTCTCTTTTCAGGAGTTATGAACTCAGCAAAAGAAGCTGAAGAGATCAAAGCAATGAGTAATGTGATTAAATACTTTTTCATAGTATTTCCATTAACGAGAAAATGTTTCCAACAGATTAATCACAAATGTTCGATGTGCTAAGTCTTGAAAATACTCTTCCCGAGCCTGAGGGTCTATTAATGAATCAATTTTAAGATCAATCAATGTTTTTATTTCGCTATGTAAAGCAACCCTCAAAGAACGACTCAGAACTTCATGAATGGCTGCGGGGAACGCCTCCTGTTGAGGTGCAATCACAAGAAGCTCTTGAAAGCTATAGAGATACTCACTCTTTTTAACATCTAACGAAACTGTTTTAAGCAATCGGCTCTTCAAATATTTATCGGCGTCTTCAAAGTCAGCATCAGACTCATTTTCATGATGCTTCACATCTAAAAATATTTTATCATTTTCAATCCGTATTCCTTTTAATTGATAATAATTTGGATCACTCACTTCACTGGCAACATATACATAATTTTCTTCATCGAGACGAAGCTTTAAAGTGCCATTGCTGAGACCACGAAAACCCTCAGTTTTTAAAAAAAGAGCATTTTCTCGATAGAGAGAGACATAATCTTCTGCGCTAAGATAATATTTTAACTCTTGAAGTCGAATGCTTTTATCTAAAGTTTCTAGAGAAGGATGCTTTTCTTTGGAGAGTGCTAACAAACTTTCTTCAAAAAGATCTTTAGGGATTTCAACAGGAGCGACTTCTTCCATTTTTTGTTCTTGAACTTCTGCAAGAGGCTTTTCCGCTGGAGTCCCCTCATTCGATTTCGCTACTGGAGGAACAAGAGTTCTCAGGGGAGCTGTATCTGATTTTTCGTTTGGAATTTCTGATTGAAGAACCGATTCAGGATTGATCACCTCTTTTGAAACAGGCTTCTTTACTCCTTGCTCGACTTGACCGCTTTGATCAAACTCTGGAATTTCTTCTGGGCTCGCGTTCTGGGTATTTTGTTCATCGGCACTACTTTGAGTAGAAATGACTTCAATTTCAATTCCACTTTTGACGTTTTTGGAACAAGAGCTAAAAACAAGCAGCCCACAAATAAAGAATGAGGAAAGAAAGTAAGATGGGTATTGTTTATTCATTTTTATATTTCCTTTAATGACTAATTTACTAAGACAAAGCGAATTATAACGCATTGCGCTCAATAAATCAAATCATTATTTACGCCTAGTAACATTTAATTATGAATCGATACGTGAATCGCTACGTTTTTAAAACACAAAATATTATAAAAAATCAGAAACTTGCAAGGATCGCCTGTTTCATAATAAAATAGAGGCATGACATCAAAAAATACTTGGGGCGGTAAGAGGGCTGGAGCTGGGAGACCTCAAAGCTCTGAAATGATTCCTCACACGAAAAGGCCAGAAGTCGGCAACAAAAGACCACTCTTTATAGTCATAAAAATTAGGAAAGAATTGGGGAGTATTCGCCATCCTGAATTTTTTAAAGTCTTTGAAAGGTCCAGTCTTCGCGCCAAACGTTTTGGCTTGAGAATAATTCACTTTGCCATACTCAATCACAAAATTCAGCTTTTAGTTGAAATCAAAAAGCAAGAAGAGCTCCACATGAGCTTTAAAAGTCTCAACACGTCTCTAGCCATTCATTTGAAAAAAAAATATTTCCAACTCCATGGACAAAAACACCATGGACCAGTTCTGCTTGGTCGCTTTCAGATGACCGTTTTAGAGGACCCTCAAGGCACTAAAGATAAAATGAAAAAACTCTATCTTGAAGCCGCCTGGGAACAAAAAAAAAGAAATTACCCGGACCATTTTTCATCGGCTCCAATCTTTCACGATTGGCAAGCCCTCCTTCAAGAGGAATGGACCGAAGACTTCAACCATGAATTCACTGGTGAAGAAATCAAACAAACAAAAACTATTTGCTCCCTCCCTCAGTTTTGGCTGAATCAAAGTGGCTGGAAAAGTTAAAAAGCTACTCTGTTAACGAGACTGCTTTTTTCACTGGTAAAAAAGCAAAAATATTTTTTTCAGCATGCAATGGCCCCGCTGCAAGCACCTCTCCCCACGGAGCAACGACCATAGAGATTCCCGTATTGGTCACTCGCACATAAGGCAAAGAAACTCGAGCCGCTTGCCACTGTGAAAGCAGTCCATGTAAAAATGGCTCAGAACTTTTTCCAAACCAAGAGTCATTACTCGGATTGACTAAAATGACTTCTCTATTGGGATGTTTTTCTTCCGCTTCACGCACGAATAAATTAATGAGTTTGTTTTTTAAAATTTCATAACAAATTACCGAAATAAAAACCGGCCCATCTTTTTGAGGATGATCCAAAAGCGTGAGTTCCTCACCAGCACCAAAATGATTTAAAAAACTCAAACGATCATAAATCGATGGCATGTATTCATCGAAGGGAACATATTCCCCAAAAGGCATACGAGTCATTTTTTTATACATTTTATGAAAGCCCTTCTCGGGCTCATAAAGCATGACAACATTGTAATCAAGTTGAGTCTTTTTTCCGGCAAAAACAGCCTCGCCCTCATAGTAGGCTCCCAAGATATGAATCCCCGAAGAAAATTCCGACCAAAACCTTAACTGCCGATCCATAGACCGGTCGTTTTGAGGAAAGCCAGGGAAAGATGTTTCCGGCCAGAAATACCAAGGCTGCGCCACCTTTTTATTGAGACTGATTTGCTCAGCTTTATATTTTTCAAAATCTAAAATAGATTCTTCAATGAGATCTCTATAAATTGAAAGAACGTTTCGAATACTTGGATCAATCCCCAAAAGACTGAGCTTTTTCTCAAAATTACCCACGTTTCCTTGCATCAGAACCACTGGCTGCCGCTCGGGATATTCAAGCTTTAACTGCTTTACTTTTTGAGACCCAGCAAAGGCTAGACACAAGAAAACAAATACCGAAATACCAACAGCGGCTAATGTTTTCTTTAAAGAGCTCAGTGATGCCAATGCCACAAGACTGGCTAACAAATAAAAAAGACACGACCAAAGCGGATAGCCCAAAATACTTGCAGTAACGATAAAGTTTTGATGAACACCAAAAGCCATAAACGGATGCCAAGGGAAAAGTCGAAATTCAAAATAGCCTAAGAAAAGGGCAAAACCAACAAAAAGCACCATGAGGTATTTCTGAGAACTTTTCTTTGCCAAATAATGCCAAAGGCGCATTAAAAAAGAATTCACAAAAGTTGCAGCTGATAAAACTAATAAAACAATGAAAAGAGAAACGAGAACCGGCATGCCACCAAACTCTTGAAATGTAAAGTTGAGCCAATAATATGACGTTCCAAAAATGAAAAAGACATAACCGCAATAAAAAATCAGCAGTTCTTTTTTATTCTCTCTCAACAAATAAATATTTCTCAACGAGAGGACGACCGATAAAAAGGAAAATGGCCACACGCCAATTGGAGGGAAAGCCAAAACCATCAGAACAGCACACAAAAAACTCCAACTGAACAAGAGAAGAGTTTTGTCTTTTAAGAGTTCCATTGGTTGAATTTTTGCATCATTTCAGAAACAACGTCTTCTAAACTTTTTTGAGTCGAATCAATGAGCAGAGCATCTGGAGCTTTCTTCAAAGGTGCTATTTTGCGATTCATGTCTTGTTCATCACGAATTTTTGTTTCTCGCATGACATCTTCAAGACTTTTTGCCTGCCCTGAAGCTAAGAGTTCTTTGAGTCGCCTTCTGGAGCGACTTTCTACGCTGGCATCAAGATAAAACTTTAAATCAGCCTGCGGAAAGATGACCGTTCCAATATCTCGCCCTTCCATGACCAACCCGCCTTGAAGAGCAAAGGATCTTTGCAGTTCCAGTAAAGCATCACGAACCTTTGGTAACTTTGAAACCATGGACGCGGCCATTCCCACTTCTTGAGTTCTTAACTGCTGAGTCAACTCTTCATCGTTGCAGTAAACCCTTAATAGCGGAATAACAATTCCATTGGCAGTCGTACGGGTATCTTCAGTGCTCAATTGAGAAAATCGAAATTTTAAATTGAGACATAATTCACTCAAGGCATCTTCATCACTTAAAGAAAGATCCGAGTCCAAAGCTTTGAGAGCCAATGAGCGATAGAGGGCACCAGTGTCGATGAGCACGTAATTCAGCTGTGCAGCGAGCAATCTAGCAACCGTGCTTTTTCCGGCACCTGCTGGGCCATCAATAGCAATGACTGCCCAATCTTGAGTCTTTTTCTCTGTATTTGAGCCTACTAAGTGCATCAAAGATGAAACTATCTCTGAATCTGAAGAGACTCAAACATCAGCTCAAAAAGAAATTTAGAAATTGAAGCAACGAGCTATAAAGGACGTTATTTCAGCAGCTTAGCTGAAACTCCTCAGTCTGACTGTAACTGAGTTTTCATAACGGGCAAGGGAAGCTCCATTGGTCTTCCTGGAGTATACGAGATGAGCTCTCCTGTAACGGAACCAATTTTGATTTTGATCTTAAATTGAAGCAACAGCTTTCTATCATCATCACTGAGCCACACGGTAAAATTACCCAAGGGCTTCACGTCGCCCTCAAGTCTTTCTGGGTAGAATGTATATTTTCGGGCTCGATAACTTCCCTCGCGAACTCGAAGCTGCTCGGTCTTCACATATTTCAAATGATTACGCCAATGTTTATAGCGATCATGCACGACAAAACTGACACTTTTGAGATCATCGACAAAACGCAAAAAGAAATAAGCACCGAAAATGTCTTGTGGATTATTGAGCAGTGCCGTGTTTTTTTTCTTTTCTCGAACTCGACCATCTTTTCTTTTTTCATAATCATAATAACTTTGTCTTTTAGTTTTCTGGTTAAATTTAACAACGCGCTTTCCCCACTTGCCACTTTCATTGGTGAGAATTTCCTGCCGCAAAGGCAAGTGGTCGCTCGCTCGCACCCAGCTTTGCATGGTGTCGTCAGCTCGATAAACCCAATTAAAAACACTGTGGGTTTTTCCGTTCATCAAATAGTGAATTGCCGGAACGCCATCGACCAAAGGTGTCCCGACCACCTTTACCGTTCCAATACCTCCTTCAATGGGCCCATAACGAACAACGTATTGTGCCGTTTCCCCGACCCCAAAAGGCCATTGTGGATGCTCTTTTTCGGCAGGAAGCGCCTCTTCAACAACTGGACTTTCCACGGGAGTGACTTCACTCTTTATTTCCGGCTTTTCTTCGATTTTCTCAACCGAGATCACTTGCACCTTTTCTTGAACGATAACCTCAGGTGCTTTGACCAGTTCTTCAACGACAACTGGATTCTCAGAAACGACGATGATTTTTTGTTCTAAATTTTTTGGAAGCAAGACTTCAGGCTCTTTCTTAACTAGAAAATGTGCACAAGAAAAAACAGAAAAGAGCAACAAAACTATAGATCTTTGCATGATACTATTCAGTATATCTGAAAAACTCAATTGCCCAAGTTCAATTTTGAATAATTATTACCAGAGCTTGTTGACCAAGTCTGGATTTGAAACAAAAGGATTTTTATTGCCTTGAAATTTCTCGATCATGCGATTTCGCTGACGCTCTTCTTCATCAACAGGATCTTCTTCGTGCCAAGACTTTAAAGTCTCTAGTGAAGCCACGTTTCTCATTTGCCTCAAATACCGTGGATACATGTTGAAAAAGTACAAAACGATTCGAGCAATATTGCCTTTGATCTTTTCCGGCACCTCAAAAGCACCACCATTACTCTCAATGAGCTCGCTGTGGAGATCCCTATTTTGCAGAGGCATGAGCCTTCGTTTACTTTGGTCAATCAACCAGAATTCAGCTTTCGAGTCTTCAATTTCTCGAAATGCTTTATGTCCACGAGCATTGTTCCAGACATGATAAGTCGGCACTAAATTATGTAAATCACCACGAATAGGCTCTCGCTTTGAAAAAATGCTTTGAGGAACAACATGCTCCGTATTGATCGGATAAGGAAAAGTAATTTCATTACCAACTGGGTTGAGCACTTCGACCCCAGAATAGACACACTCGACAACACCATGATCGTTATCGATGACAGAATACATTTTTTTTCGTGCATTCGAGTATCCCAAAGCAACAAATGAATTTGAATAATATTCGGATCGGAGTTTTTTTCTCAATTCGAGTTTCGATAATTTTTGAGACTCAGAAGTTTCTTGAGACCGAGAATTGACAAACTCTTTGGAGGCAGTATTTTCACGGCAATGTAGATTGAGAAAAAAGGTAAAGAAAACCCAAGCGAAAGCAACAACCCTCAAACCCATATAACATTAAAGATATAGCGCTATAAACTGAAGCAACCAAGATGCAATGTGTAAAAAACTCGATTTTAAAGATATTTAGGCGCTCTGCAAAGCGGATCCTTTAAATGTCTTACAAGCTTTTACCCCGTAAAAGACTTCTCTAAAGTATTGCCAACATACTGCACAGAAAGCTCTCTTTGAGGAAATGGAATTATTAAATTCTTTTCTCTAAATAGTCGGATGATCTGTTCTTTGATAGAGCTTTCAATCATGCTTTTATCAAATAAACTTGTTAAATGAACCCAATAATAAACTTTAAACACAATGGCACTATCCCCAAAGTCATGAACAAGAATGACCGGTTCTTTTTCAATAATTTTTTTCGTCCCTAAAACCGTTGCTTCTTTTAAAGTCTTCTTCACCAAGTCAACATCGGAATCATAAGCAACCCCTATTAAAAATGACCACATGACATATTGATTTTGTAAAGTCCAATTAATAAAATTAGACTCTAAGAAATAAGAATTAGGAACAACGAGATGCCGATTTCCATTGATCGCCATTCGAGTGCAACGCAAACCAATAGTATCAATCTTACCAAGACTTCCATTGACCTCAACAAAATCTCCTGGCTTGATCGGTTGTTCGAACATAAGAATAATTCCACTGATAAAGTTCTTTACAAGGTTTTGAGATCCAAAACCGAAACCAATAGCAAGAGCACTACCAAATATGGCAAACGCCGTTAACGGAATATTGGCTATTTTTAAAGAAAACATAAAAAAGAAAAAAATAAATATATAAAAATTCAACTTTCTAAAAGTATGTATGGTTGAAAGTTTGATCCCTTTTTTCTTTTCAAGTTTTTGAGAAAGTGTTCGAGTGATGAGTTTAGAGAAAACATAACCAGCGCAAAGAACAGCCAAAGCAACAACAAGATTTCCAACAGTGATTGGATTTTGATCGGCAGAAAATATTTTAAAACGCCAGACCTCGAAAAAGGTCTCTGAAAAAACTTTTTTAAAGATCTGTTCTAATTGAGACACTTCACTAAAATAGAAGACATCGGGCAGTCAGTCCAGTGCTTGAGAAAAATTCAGTTCAATTTAAAAACTTAGCTTGAAGGCTATCCTCATAAGAGATTTTTTTCTAAATAAAATCCATTGACCCTCCCTTTCCTTGACCCATAAAATAGAACTATGAAAAATCATCTCCTCACAGTAAAGCTCTTTATCTATGGGTTTGCCATCAGTTTCTTTATTCATGGAGCAGTGCGGTTTCCTAAACTCACTGAGTTTGCAGAAGGCATGAGTCAACAGTTTGAAGCAAGCATTCTTTCTGGATGGCCGTCGCTTTATTTTGCTTACTGCATTCCTGTTCTAGAATGCCTCACGGCAGTCTTAATCATGCTTCCAAAAAAAAGATTGGCCTTCAAAGGAGCTCAACTTGGGGTCATCACCATGTCGGTTATTATGATTGGGACTTGCCTCATTGAAAAGTGGAACCTTCTCTCATCACAACTCATACACAGTCTCATTTTTGTTTTCATTTCATTTTTCATCGTTCACGATGAATTGAATCGCAATCAAAAACTGACAAAAACATAAACCAGAAAATATACATTAAAAAACAAAGGAACTAAAAATGAAAACATCAACAAAAAGCAGGAACTTAAAAAAAGACTCTTAGCTTTAAGATATTTATAACGAGAAAAAACGACATAGTTCACTTGGAGGGTTGACGCCTGCAGAGTACGAGCTGACTAAATCACTCTGGGTAGCTACTTACATCGTTCTTAACTTCATTTTTAAAAAGGCTCAACTGATTACTTGTGATAACATTAGAAAGTAAGGGTAAAATTTGATTTGGATTTTCGATTGCCCAAAACATCACACATTCGTCATTGCTCGTATGGTGAGGATGGTTCAAGTCTTCATGAGCTACTGTCTGAGGAATTCCGTTATTAACTAAACCAATCAAATGACCTAATTCATGGACGACTGTTGCTTGTTCAACATATTTTTGCTGATCACTTGTTCCTCCAATCCCCTCGACGACATCTTTAAAAACAAATACGAATCGTGTGCCAGTAACATGAACGCCTAAAACATTAGAGCTCCCATTAAATAGTCCTTGTAAAAAAATTACCGTTAAGTTCGCTTTATTTCCTTCTTTTAATGCAGGAGCGTGAGAATTGCCTAAGCTAACAAGCTCAGAGCTGCTCCAACTCGACTTTCCTTGAGAACTGATCGACACCATTTCGCTCAAAACAGAAGGACTTTCGATAGTTTTGCTACTAAAAATGTCCTCTAGACTCTTCTGAGTTACATCCCATGTCTCGTTTATAATTTGAAGCGACCCAACATAAGGCTCAGCTCCAAGTTCATATATTACATTAACTTTTAAAGTTGTATTCGAGTTGTTCAAGTATGTCTCAGTAATCAACTTTTGCTCTGGTGTTGTTTCAGAAGAGTTTTCAGAACTTGTGTTTTTATCTCCAGACATCCCGCACCCGAAAATAAGAAAAAACATTAAAATATGTTTTATTTTAACCAAAAAAGGAAGAAAGAACAGTGCTTCGCATGAGTCCCAAGTTGAGTTTTTAAAGTGTTTCATAATTAAAAAGTTCCCTTCACATTTTATTTTGACTTATTTCTGTTCAAAATCAAAGACGAATAACTAGTTTTAATTGCATTATTTCCTTTTTTTATGAAAAAACGTCAATGAAGATGTTAGAGAGGCTTTAACCCGAAAGTACCAGACCTAATTTGAGGAGTCGAAGCCTTGTCCCAGGGTCTTGTGACTCAAAAGCCTTTGGCTTTTTTACGGGTACGAATCTTCGGTATTTAACAACCTCTCAAGAAGAAGGATGGAGCAAAAAAATAAAGAATCCATACCACAGTTCTCTTTAAGTTGATAACATCCTTCACTTTTATTGTTTATTCTATTTTGAGCGAATTGAATCAAGTGTTTGCAAAATAATGTAAAATTGCTTTGTTCCTCATGTGTTTTTATAGTCTCTTTTCGTGATGAAAAAGATTTAAATTTAACTAATACGCCCAGACACACTTCACTCTTTTAAAATAAATCAACTCGCTTTAGAGAGGTCGACTTGAGGGAAACTTGATTCGACAGATTTATCGTGAGCTCCAAAAGCAGACCAACCACTTCCTAATGAAAAGTATCGATATTTTCTTTGCAACCATTTTTTATTTTTCCAAATATTTCGTAAATCATATATAGCAGCATTAGCAAGAATTTCTTTTTTTAAAATAAGTTCAGAAACATTAACGATCTCATCCCAATCTGTCATCAAGACCGTTCCCGTTGACTCTGTCAGAGCCCCATCGATTGATGTGCAAAATTGAAGACGACCATCTCTTAAAGCCTTTAATGCATTTTGAGACAAAGCTTTTTTAGCACTATCGATGGCAACTGGATCATAAACCTTACATTGAATATTATTTTTTACGAGTTCTTCTAAAAAGTAAAGTGATGGACTCTTACGCACATCATCAGTTCCAGCTTTAAAAGCTAAACCAAGTAAAGAAACTCTTTGAGCTTTACCATAACGTTTTTGATCTTTTACTATTAAGTTTAAGCAGCGTTTTTGATGCTCTAAATTGACTTGATCAACTTTTTCAACAATCCCCAAGCAAAGGCCTTCCTCTTTAGCCATTGAGGACAATCCTCGAAGATCTTTAGGGAAACAGGAGCCACCATAACCCGGACCACAAGAAAGAAATTTTGAACCTATTCGAGTATCAGACGCCAAGACATCTTTAACGAAATCAATACTCGCTTCTTTTTTTTCACAAAGCGCAGTTAACTCATTCATAAAAGTAATTTTAGTTGCTAAAAAAGCATTTGCTGCATATTTACTTAGCTCAGCAGATTGGTTGTCCATTTTTAAAAGAGGAACCCCTTTTCTAAAAAACGCCTCATATAATTCCTCTAAAACAGGATAAACAGAGTCAGAAGAAGCGCCCAATACAATTCTTTCAGGATTAAAAAAATCCTTTAAAGCACACCCCTCTTTTAAAAATTCAGGATTACTCACCACTGAAACACTAAAATCAAGCTTATTTTCTAAATATTGATTAATTTTTTGAGCTGTCCCAACAGGAACCGTGCTTTTAATGATGAGAATAGATTTTTCATGAAGCTGATCACTGATTGAATAAAGAGCAGAAAACAAATAGTCAAGATTTGTTGATCCATCTTCACGCTGGGGAGTCCCAACTGCCAAAAAAACAATTTCCGAATTAGCAACAGAGCTGTATTCAGAAGAAAAATTAATTTTTTTCTTCTGAATTACTTTTTTCAACAATAAACCTAAACCTTCTTCATAAATAGGAGATTTCGCCTCAGAAAGCATTTTCACCTTCTTTTTGTCAATATCAATACATGTCACGTTATTCCCAAGATCAGCCAGACCAACACCTGTCACCAAACCAACATAACCCGCTCCAACAATACTTAACTTCATAGTTATTTGTTCGGATACATAAAGATTTTAGAAACAATTCTTTTGACAATTTTTATGGTAGTTTTTTGACTCAATGAGACTTAAAAGTAACAGTAACTTAAGCCTTTAATTTATTTGTCGATAAAGATAATCACGAACACTATTAAACCAAGCTTAAATTTAGAAAAATTAAAAAGAAAACTTTTTTCATTGCTGTTTTAGAGGCACGTATAGAACTTAGGTTAGTTGACTTGAAACGAAGCATTTACTGGCGGATGGTCACATGAGGAATTCAGTACTCAAAGCCTGCTTGCGACCTAAGCACGAGGAGTTAAAACCTCACTTCTCACAAAAGAAGGTCAGTAGTCGCTCATGGTGGCAATCCTCACAGCGCAGGCGAAGGAAGCCTTTTGTGAGTAAACGGCAATCCAGGAATTCGTGGAATTCCTTTTTGATGTAATCTAGTCAAGGGTGTGAGCTGTGGTCGACTTCGGCCAGCTAGATAAATCTGAGCAGGTTTTCGCGAATGATTTGTATAGGACTGTAGCTTCGGGTCTTCTTCGCTCGTAGCTTGGGCCCTTTGTGTCCGTGAACTGAGGTCACGACTCCAAAATTAAGTTTTGTTTGTTTGCCTGGCATTCTGGATGATCCGTTGCAAATTTAGATCCAGACGGCGATGTTGCTCACGGGGCTGTGCTTTTTAAGTTCTAGGTGAAGGTGCGATCTTTATTATGCATATCGATCCTTTAATTAAATATCAACAAGCTTCTTTCTAGTTCTATTTTCATAAGGTTTAATGAATTTCTCATTATTTCTGTATTCCCTCATTGTTTGAGGATTCAAGAACCCTAGGCGTTTAAGCATTTCAAGAGATAGATACTCTTTATCTAAATAATTTTTCAAGTTATCCATTCCTTTCTGAGAAATTTTATTAGGTAATGTAGTACGATTTTTTCTCATTTTAAATATCTCTAAGTCACTAGAAAGACCTAAAATTACTAAAAGCTTTTTCCAATCGGATTCAAAATATTCAGTTCTTCCCACAAAAAGACAGTTTTTTCTTAAAATTTGTTCTGAATTATCATTCTCAAGATAATAGCTAATTGACATACCAATATGCTCTCTTTCGGATTTAATAAGATAAAGTGCCATCTCCCGTTCTTCAACAGTCTTGGAATCTAAAGATTCGGCAAAATGAGAAACATCTCTAAAATACTTTACGGCAGCATCAAAGCTGGGAGAGAATGCAGCCTTTCCTTCAATTCTCCTTTTCAACCTTTCATGACCAGGAAAATTAAACATATTGACCTCCAACCCGGAAAAGAGTTCAATATCGGTTTCAATAATTTCTTTTGACATGTTAAAAGCAGAAATTAATCGAGACACAGGGTGCCGAACCCAAATAAAATATTTAAAGGAATTAAAATAAAGTGGCTTTTGAATATGCATGAAGTTACAATTGTAGCCTGAGAAATTTAAACTTCTTAAGATTGTAGTTCCTGAACATTTTCCGATATGAACAAATAGAATATTCGGATCAACCTGCTTTAACTTCAAATTTTGTAATTTTCCCTGATAAAAATTACCTACATGGACTTTTTTGAAAGAATTAAATACATAAGAAATTTTCAACAAAAGAAAATAAATAACAAATTTGATCTTTTCTAAAAAATCATACCCTCTCTTCCTCAAATTTTCATTAGACTGCACTCTTATCATTCTATCAGACAAGAAGAAAATATCCAGAAACCCCCTTTGGAAAACGTTAAAAAACCTGTAATGCTAAAATACCATCAAATTTTCGTCATACGCTAAAGAAAAGTTCCAAACTTCCGAAGAGACATATATGAAAAAAAATGTACTCATATTAGGATCAGGCGGTTTTATAGGTTCTCATCTTACTGATAGTTTAAAAGAAGAGGGTCACATTGTAACAGGCATTGATATTAAATACCCAGAATTTGAAAAGAGTAGCGCTGATCACTTTATAAAAGGAGACCTCAGAGACAAAGAGGTTTTAGAAAGTGTTTTTGAAAACCAAGAATTTGACGAAATCTATCAACTAGCTGCTGATATGGGTGGAGCTGGATACGTCTTCACTGGTGAAAATGACTCAGATATTCTTCATAATTCTGTAATGATAAATCTAAATCTCCTTGAAATATTAAAATCTAAGAAAAAGAAAAGAGTTTTCTACTCTTCTTCGGCATGCATATACCCTGAACACAACCAACTAGACCCTGAAAACCCAATGTGCTCTGAGGATAGTGCCTACCCAGCCAATCCTGACAGTAATTACGGATGGGAAAAACTTTTTAGTGAAAGACTTTTTTTTGCTTATGCCAAAAACCATGGAATAAACGCAAAAGTAGGCCGCTATCACAACATCTATGGCCCTAAAGGAACTTGGCAGGGCGGTAGAGAGAAAGCTCCAGCAGCCCTCTGTCGAAAGATTGCGTTGGCTACGAAAAACGAAGACATAGAAATATGGGGATCTGGAAAGCAAACAAGATCATTTCTTTACATAGATGACTGCATCGAGGCTACCAAAAAGCTAATGCGCTCAGAAGGATTCAGTGGTCCCCTCAATATTGGGTCCGAAGAAATGATCTCAATAAATAACCTTGCTAAATTGATTGGAAAAGTATCAAATAAAAAAATAACGATTAAAAATATAAAGGGTCCTATTGGCGTTAACGGTAGAAATAGCGATAACAGACTAATAGAACAACATCTTAACTGGACACCTTCGTACTCCCTCGAAAAAGGATTAGAGATAACTCTTGAATGGATTGTAAAAAGGATTTTGTTAAATAAAAAAAAGGCTGCTTAGTTCATTTTAGATGATAAAACTAATACGACAAATCTAAACTAATTCTTTAGATCTTGAAAAATTAACATAAAAAACAACAATCAAGAAGAACAAAAAACTAATTCTTTTTTCAGGCGTAAAAAAATTAGATGTTAAAGAGTTTATACATATTAGGATGAGATAAGATAGTGCAAAAATAGAAAATTTAGAAGAATTAGTAAAAAAATCAACAAGAAGCACAATGTATTTTGAAAGCAAAAAAAGAAGAAAAAGAAAGAACCCCACAAACCCTGAAGACAAAATAATGTCAATATAACTATTATGAGAGTTGTTTACTAGAGTGAAAATTTTTGAAGCATTTAAACCGTAACCATCCTTCCAAAAAGCATCTAAACCATAACCCACAATAGGTGACTCATAAATACCCTGGAGTGCGGCCCCCCAGATATAAGTTCTCCCAGTAATTGTAGGGTCTTTACCAAGTAACTCAAGTATTCCAAAAATATTAGAAATTAGAAAAAAGAAAAAACAGGAACCAATAATCAGAAATACTGAACTAACAACTATTTTAACCCTTTTTGTTTTAAAAAAAAGTCCGATACTTACAAGCGAAATAAATGTAGCGATAGCAGTAGATGTTGAAATATTTTGCCCAACCCCACCAGAAACCCACAAGAAGAACAAAAAAAGCATAGCGGTTAGGCCATTGAAAATAATTTTTTTTAACGATCTTGTGTAGAAAAAAATAAAAACAATTTGCAAAAAAAACAATAAAGAAAATAATTTTGCCGAATGTGACTTCCCATCATAGAACCCCTGAAACAAGCCATGCTGATTGAAAACAAAGTCTCTACTCACAAAATATAACAGAGCATTAAGAAGAACAACAAGAAGTCCAACATTCCTCAATACCCTTAAAACTTCTTCTAAACGAAAGCGATAACAAATAAAGCTAGCAAAATAAATGGATACGTAAAAAAGCAAAACCCTTTGCGCAGTATTAGAAAACTTTATAGTCCATAAAATAGAGAAGGTGCTCCAAAGCAAGTAAAAAAACAACAATCTATTTCTTAACAAAATCCCACCGACAACCGACAGGTTAAACCGTTCTTTAATACTCGTTAAAAGAGCAATTCCGCCAATCGGAGCGATCCAAATTGCTTCAGATAAAAAAATTTTAGAAGGTGCTACATATAATAATATAATTAAATACAGCAAAAGCTTCGAAGGAATCATCAGTTAAAACTTCACAACAAATATTGAAAGAAAAGAAAATAAAGAAAACAACGCAAAAAAAGAAACCAATAGAATTAAATAAAAGTTTGGCCACTCAGCCTCTTCAGATACAACTTTGGACCACACCTCTAAGTTATTAAACAAATTAGCAGAAGTAGCTTCTAACAAAAGGTATCGCTTCTCAACCAAAACTTTAGCAATTTCCTTCAAAGAAACAAGCTGTTGAAAAAGAATGGGATTATAGCCCAACTTTTTAATATTATTTCTAACTTGCTCAACTTCTGAATTAATCTCTCTTAATTCGGTGTCAATCTCGTTCAAAAGTGCTTCTTTGTTATCCAGTGAGCTTCCAATTTTTGGAGCATAAATAGCCTGAATCTCTTTAACAAGACCATCAAGAAAGGCAGTACCTGCACTTCTATCAGCTGATCGTAGCTGTACTTCAAATAAATTATCAGAATCTGTAGGACGTGCATGAATTAATCTCGGCTCGCCATCAAAAGAAAAAAATTCTTGAGTATCAATATGTTTGAACTCAATTAAAGCCATTATTTCTTTAGCAAGTGGATTAATAGAGACATCTTTTTTTAACAGACTGAGCTCAGGCATTAAACTATTCTCACTTGAAATTTTTGGAGCATACATCAAATAATCAAAAACAAACATCTGCGGAACCTTGGAAGCCAAAAAATACACAGGTATAAAAAAAACTAATGTAAGTGCGAGGACATAAGGGGATAGCCTCAAATAAGAGGTCAGCACTTTATTAAAAAATTCTAGGTCACTTACTTCTTCTTTAATTTTAGCATTCATTTTTCTACCGCCTTACCTTAATTCTAGAATAGCTTAATTAACTATATTATAAAAGTTGCTCTGAAAGAAAAGTACAAAAAATTGGCACAGAAAAGAGTTCACAGAATGAACAGATAATGAAAGAATTGAAACATGAAGCTAAATAAAGTTTTAATATTTGGAGGTTCTGGATTTATAGGGAAGCATTACAGAGCGCACTTCAACAATCTAGGAGTTGAAACGATTGTTGCAGATATAACAAAAGAAGAAAATTATAAAAGCAATGAAGAGTTTGTAAAAACAGATGTTAGAAAGGCAATCACATTAAAAATTGAAAAAGTCGACCTTCTCATAAACCTTGCAGCAGTACACACGACACCAGGACACAAAGACTCTGAATACTATGAAACTAACGTTCTTGGAGCCAAAAACGTCTGTGCTTTCGCGGCAAAAAATAATATTAAAAACATGTTATTCACGAGCTCTATTTCAATATATGGACCATCTGAAAAGAGAAAATTTGAAGAAAACATTCCTCAACCTGTATCTGCCTATGGAATATCAAAACTACAAGCTGAGAGTATTCACTCTTTATGGAGAGCGTCCTCATCAGAAAGAAAACTTCTCATCCTTAGGCCAGCATTAGTATTTGGCGAAGGAGAAAACGGAAACTTCGACCGGCTGGAGGCCCTAATTAAGAAAGGATTGATGATTTACCCAGGTAGAAAAAACGTAATAAAAAGCTGTATAAACGTAGATCAATTAGTAACATCATCTCTTTCAATCTTTCAAAAAATGAACTCAAAACAAGAGATAATTAACTTTGCCTATGAAAAAAGAATAGAGTTACAGTTTATTGTCAATAAGCTAAAGACTAAACATAAAAAAAATGTATTAAGCTTTAAGATACCATTATTCGTGGTGAAGGCGCTTATGGTATTATTGTCCACTGTTAAATTTTTCCTAAATGAAAAATCAACACTTCATCCGAAGAGGATAGAAAAACTAACAAAATCTACTAACATTTCTGGAAAAAAACTTCAAAAACTTGTTTCACCAGAAAAAATTGAATTTCAACTATGAGTCTTTTAAAAAAAATAGTAATACATGATTACGCTGGTCACGTTTTTGCTATACATCTAGCCAGAATTTTGGCAAACGAATACGAAGTGCATTATATTTGTGCAACAGGACTCGAAACACCTCAAGGGAAAGTAGTTAAGTCGGATCATGACTCCAAAAATCTCCATATACACAAAATCAAGCTGAATCAAAAATATAAAAAAAACAAATATTCTTTCATAAAAAGATGGGCATACGAAAAAGAATACGGAAAAAAAATAAAAATCAAACTCCTGGAGATCAATCCCGACGTAATTACTAGCGCGAATACCCCAACAGAAATTCAGTCTTATATAATTTCTGCATCAAAAAAATGTCGTGCAAAATTTATATACTGGCTTCAAGATTTCTATTCTATTGCTGTAAAAAAACTACTCAAAAAAAAGAGTATTTTTCTTTCATCTACAGTTGGTAACTACTACAAATACTTAGATAAAAAGCATTTTTCTGAAGCAGAAAAAATTATCGCTATCAGCATAAACTTTAAAAAAATTCTAATAACTTCATTTAAAATAAAACCGAAAAAAATTGAAGTCATTCAAAACTGGTCTCCCATAAATGAACTGCCTATCCTGAGTAAAAGAAACGAATGGTCAAAAAACAACAAGCTCACGAATAAATTTGTTTTCATGTATTCTGGAACACTTGGAATGAAGCACAACCCAGAATACCTTCTCAAACTCTCTCAATATTTTCAAAAAATTTCAAATGTGGAAATTGTTGTGGTTTCTGAAGGAATAGGACGAAGCTACCTTGAAAAAAAGAAAAAGGAATTACAACTCAAAAACATGAGCCTATTCGACTACGCACCCTACTCTAAATTACCGGAAATTCTATCAACTGCAGATGTCTTTATAGCCCTCCTAGAAAAAAGTGCAGGTCAGTTTTCAGTCCCCTCTAAGGTATTAACATATCATGTATTTGGAAAACCAACCCTAATTTCAGCTCCGGCAGAAAACCAAGCCTCAAAATTAATTAAAGAAGAAGACTCCGGAATAGCAACAACACCAGGAGATTATACCGCTTTTTTAAAGTCTGCTAATGAATTGTTTAACAATAAAGATTTACAGACGAGACAGTCATTAAATTCTAGAGATTATGCACTTCGAGCATTCAGCGATCAATCGATTAAAATGAAATTTAAAGACATTTTTTTATAAAAAGTTTAATTTCTCTTAAAGATGTAGAATAACTGTATCCACAATGTCAGAAAAGTAGTCAAAGAGAAACAAACAAGAATTGTGAAACCAGTCACATTCAAACGAGCACTCAAAATAAAAATTGATATACTAAAAATGATCACATTTAAAAAAGAGATTGCGACACACGTCATATTTTTTCCACCAAACACTAGAATTTTTTTGAACAAAGTTTCTATTGAAAGCAAAACAGTTGTCAGGGCAGCCAATTGATACAGCTCAATTGCCTCAATGTACTTCTTTCCAATCAAAAAAGGTACTAGTTTAGCAAATAGCAAAAGAAACACACCTAAGAACACCGAGAATAGGAAATATTTGAAATGATATGAAAAATGAGTAATAAACACTGCCTTACTACCATTGATTCCTGTTTCAAAAAACTCACGCCTTTTGATTTCTACCAATGATTTTGTGATAAAAGTCATGAATAAAACTAACTGCATCCCTGTTGAAAAAAATCCATAATCTAACGAGCTAAGAATAAACCCTGAAACTACTAGAATGCCACTTCTGGATAGATAGTCGCTAGAGTCTACTATACCGAACTGAAACCCTCTCCATGAAAATTGTGACTTAATCCAACCCAAAAGAGTCTTTGTACTATCAAAAACCCATGGACCCAGATCATATAACATAAACAAAAATAAAATAAGCATGAGTATGCATTTAATTACTGTTATATTTTCCAAATCAAAGGAAAAAAAACCTATAGCGATAATTAGTGATAACGTCCTCAAAACGTTAAACAATAAAGTAACCACTTGTGAGTAGATATAACGCCCTATAAAAAGAAGTCTACAGGACCATATTTCGAAAATATTTCGAACAAAAACCTCTGAAAAAACAATAAGCGCAATATACACAAGAGATAATACATTATTTGTCGCAAAAACTGCGATTGGAAGAACAAGCACACAAAGTATAAGCGACGTAATAAATGTTGCCCCTATAAACTCTTGAGCAATAAATTTTGATTTTTGATCGCTAACTTTGGAGTCTGAAAGAAGAAGTGTATTCCTCCCAAACAAACTTAATGGTGAAGCCATTCTGCCAATAGAAGTAATGAATACAAAAATTCCATAGTCAACCGGACCTAAATATTTACTTAGAAATATAAAATGCAATCCAGATGTAAATGCAATTAACCCTTGTAGAACGACTGTAAAGAAGCCTTTTTTCTTAATCATATTTTTGTTCAACAACTTTCACTAAATTCTTGTAAATAGAAATACTCAGATTTTCTTATCACGCTATACTGGGACGCTCCAACCCTCCAGTGTTTTCAACTGCATAACTCCACTTTAAACTATTTTTAATAGAAACAATAGAGACATCAGACAAAGCTCGGCAGCCCCACTTTATTAATCAGAATAAGATTCTTAAAAGATTACATGACATGAGATAATAGGAAATTAAAAGGGTTTTTTTGTGAGTTTAGTAGAAGTATTCAGAGTTTTTTAGAGGCACGTATAGAGTTTAGGATAGTTGAAATTGTCTGAAGCCTTCGCTTTACCCTGATTTTACCTAAAGATGAACTCAAATTGACGTGAAAGATCTGGGGATTTTAGAATTAAGACGAGCATCAGACTGCCTGAAAGGGAATAGGACAAAGGGGACGGAGCAATTTTTTACTCGTAACATCAATACCTTAACATGTTCCGCCCCTAAATAGAGCGTCCAAAAAAAGAGTTTTTTACTAACACAGTCTTCAATAAAGTATTCACCAAAATAATGAAAAATTGCTCCGTCCTTTTTTCTTGTAAGAAATCAACAATATTTGTGGAAACACCAAGAGTTAACGCACTGAACAAAACTCACTAAGCTTTTAGATATAAGAAATATTTTATTATATTTTTATTGTACTTGAACTCTCTTTTCTTGCCTCAACTCTTTGGAGCTAAAAATTACTGCATCAAAAAACCCTTTAGCCCCCCCCCCTTAAAACGAGAAGATTTAATTTAAAAACAGGGCTTGATTACTTTTACCGTGTCCTCTCAAGACACTTTAAAAACAAATTGAAAAAAGTACCACTACGAACAAGACGATTAGCTCAATGAAGAATACCTCCCCCTACAGCGCCGACAACTCTTTCATGAAAGCTGATTCTGAATCTTTAAAAGAACTTTTGAAATCGTGATCCAGTTCTACAAAAGACTTTAAAAGGCGCAGGGACCTTTCGGGACTGACTCTTAAACTTTTAATTTTTTGAGCCAAATAAGGGTTTTGATCGCTCAAAGAATCTCCACAGTCTCTGTTGCTGAGCATGCGGATTGATTTTAACGACAAGGCGACTAGTGGAATTAAATCTACAGATTGAGATTTTAAAAAAGACCACAGTTCCAAGGCTCGTTTTGAGTTTCCCTCCAAGAGAGCATCGACAAAACTAAAACTTGGGTTCTTTAAATTTTGAAAAGAAGCTCCCTTTTCAGAAGCTGTTGCCCCCCACAAAAGAGTTCTTTTGGCCCAAAGGTCGCCGCCCAGGGACCATAGTTCCATATAGTTTTCAAGTTCCACTAAAGAATGAACCTCTAATTCAGACAAAAAACGAAGTTTGTCCACACTCAGACTCGCTTTCTTTTTTTCATTCATAAACTTTAACCAATAAGGCAGATCAGAAGGAAAGGATTCTAAAGAATAGCTTTCAGACTTTAAATTTTGAATGCTTTTTTTCTGAATTTTAGGAGCTAAGAAAAACAGGAAAACAATGTCTTCAAAATTATTTTGCTCTTGCAGAATTCGCTTGAGTTTTTCAAGAGAATTTTTTGGCCATTTTGAAGGCGTTGTGAGTAACTCAATAAAAAAAACTTTTTGAGTCGAAAAGAGTCCCAAAGAAACTGCAGAATCAAAAAAGGCCGCACTGGGACCTTTCGCGGCAAAATCAAAAGAAAAAACTTCATATTTTTTCTCAATAAAATGCTTTTTTAAAAGCCCTCGAAAATAGGCTTCAGAGGATAAAAAAAATGAAAAAGAATTCTGAGATAACTTTTTTGTTTGGAGTTTTTTCCAAAGTTCTAAAAAACTTGGCTCCTTGGGAGCCGCTTTTCGAAAAGCCATAAAAAAAGACTAAAACGAGCTCGATAACTGAACAAGACTTTTACGACTAAAGTCACGAGCTAGGAGCCGATGCACTAAACTCGCTCGGCTTGCATTAATAAAAGGAGCTGAGCTTGCTCCAGCTGTGAGTAAGGTTCTTTCAGAGGCCTTAAAGTCTTTTAAAAGTGGATAAGATGCTGAAAAAAGCGTCTTCCTTCCATCAGCGTCCTTTTTAACAAGCTTGAGTGAAATATTCAGCGAAAGCACGAGGCTGGAGGCGGTTGTCGGAACAGGCTTATTCTGAGCTCGATTCCCAGAGCCAAGTCCCGTATATGTCGTCGGTGATCCAGCAGGTCTGAGTAAATTTCCAGGCCCCCTCTTAACTGCAGCTTCTTCCACAACTCCCAACAAAAAACAATCGGCTTGAGAAGATTTTTGAGTGCTCACTCTACCTTCTCCCTCAAGGAGCACTAAGCCTTGAATCAGCTCACGACTGTAGAAATTTTCAATTTGAGGGTAATGACTCAAGTTATCAAAAAGCGGCACATAGATGAGCTGACATTGACTCAATTTTGAGTTCTCTAAGCTTCTATAGCCTGGCGTATACGCGCAAGAATAAAGAAAAAAAAATGTGGTTAAAAGGCGATACACTCTATAAATTGATATAGACTTTTTAAAAAGCAATTTAAAGAACTATTGGGGAAAAGAATACGTGAAAAGCTTCCATGCAGATAAATTTAGTCTCACAAATCTGAGACTCCCCGCTTTAAGCTATATTCGCGCTTGGAAAAACTCAGCTGGCCCTATTTTACTCAAAGAGATTCAATTTTTAGGTGTTCACAAATCCATTAAAACAAAAGATAGTCTCGTGCTGAGACTCGGTTGCGCTCAATCAACCTGGAAGCAAAGCCTCTACTTTCAAAAAAAAGAGATCCTCAAGCACTTCTCCCAAGCACTCACACACTTAGGCGTCGAAGCTTCGCTTCACCCAAGCTCACTCTACGTTGAAATGTTTTTCAAAAAAGAAAGGAAATGAAATGTCTCAAAATAAATTTGACCCAAAACGTTACGAAGTCCCGAGCTCTTTTTACTTAGGAGCTGAAAAAGAAATCAACTCAAAAGAGGAAAGCAGCAAGCCATATCTTTACGATGCCAAGGACCTCTGCACTCACGGAACAATTCTGGGAATGACCGGAAGCGGAAAAACCGGACTCGCTATTTCCATTCTTGAAGAAGCTGCTCTCGACGGCATTCCTTCAATTATTATTGATCCAAAAGGCGATATGGCCAATCTCATGCTCAGCTTCAATCCACTGAACGCTGAAAATTTCAAAAAATGGGTGCACCCGGAGAAAGCTCAAGAAAAAGGACTTTCCGTAGAAGACTATGCCGCAGAAGAAGCTCAGACCTGGAAAAATGGAATTGAGTCTTGGGGACAAGATGAAAAAAGAATTCAAGCCCTCCAGTCAAAAATAGATTTTAATCTTTATACACCTGGAAGCGATCACGGTGTGGGTGTTTCAATTCTCAGTTTTTTACAGGCTCCATCAGATGCCGAATTAAAATCTCAAGTTACTTTTCAAGAAAAAATAGAAAGTGCTGCATCCAGCCTCTGTGAGCTTTTAGAAATTAACTCTGACCCCAAAACCTCAAGAGAGCACTCATTTATGAGCAGTATCTTCAAATACTACTGGTCGAAAAAAGTAGACATGAACTTGTATCAGTTCATGGATGCCATTGAAAAACCACCTTTTTCAAAAATTGGAGTCTTGAGTCTCGATCGATTTTTCCCAGAAAAAAAACGTGAGGCCCTGCTCATGCAAATGAATACGCTTCTTGCTTCTCCTTCTTTTGAGTCTTGGATTCAAGGCGTTCCCTTAAATATTGAAAATGCCTTTTTTGGTAAAAATGGAAAAGCCCAAGTCACCATCTTCAACATTGCTCACCTTGACGATAAATGGCGAATGTTTTTTGTCTCTCAACTTTTATCATCCATCCTTTCTTGGATGCGTACCCAAAAAGGGACAAGTTCCCTACGCTCCTTAGTTTACATGGATGAAGTCTACGGTTACTTCCCACCAAGCTCGAATCCTCCTAGTAAAAAACCCATGTTGACGCTCTTAAAACAAGCGCGAGCTTTTGGACTCGGCATTCTGCTTTCCTCACAAAATCCGGTCGATTTAGACTACAAAGCCCTGAGCAATATGGGGACCTGGTTTTTAGGAAAGCTGCAAACCGAACAAGATCAAAACCGAGTCATTCAAGGCCTGGAAATTAGTGGAGACGCCATCGACAAAGCGAGCATCCGGCAATATCTCAGTTCAGTTGAAGGAAGAAATTTTTTAGTGAAGAATGTCCACGATAAAAAACTCAGCGCTCTTGAAGTCAGGTGGGTTCTTTCATATTTGCGTGGCCCAATGAACCGGGATGAAATCTCTCAACTCTGTGAAAAGACAAAATTAAAGATTAAGAAAAAAAGAGAGAAAAACTCCTCCGTAAAGGCGACTAAAAAAAGTAATTCTAGCACTGCCATCCCTTCTTCAAAAGAAATCAAATCACTCTATTGTCCCCTCAACGCCGAGGTCTCAGAACAGCTCGTTTACCGCCCACACTTGAGCCTCTTCACTGAACTATTTATTGAAGATACGAAATCGAAGCTCCGAGAAAAAATCAAACTGAACTACCACTTCCCGCTTTCTAAAAACACTCAAGAACTGAATTGGAAAAAAGCTATTCTGAGTAAAGCTGAGAAAAGCTACTTTCAAAAAACGGCTTCTTCGCCAGAAGCCGTCCTGAGCCCACTTCCGACAAGTGTTTACGAAGAAAAATGGAGAAAGAAACAGGAAAAAGAAGCCGTGAGCTATCTTTATACGGAAGCTGAACTCCCCATGTTTTATTGTCCTGAATTTAAAACTTATTCAGCGTTTAACGAAGCTGAAGACGCCTTTCGCGCTCGCTTAAGCACTTTGAGCTCAGACGATAGAGAAGAAGAAAAAACGGCCCTCAGAAAAAAATATCAAAAAAAACTCGAATCCATTGAGAAAAAAATAATTAAAGCAGAAGCTCAACTGGGCAAAGAAAAAACTCAGGCGAGTCGAGCGAAATTAGAATCCGCCATGAGCATCGGCTTAAACTTACTGGGATCTTTCATGGGACGAAAAAAAGTTGGACGCTCCACCCTCACTCGAGGAATGACCTCAATGAGGAGTGTTGGTAGAGCCAGAGAACAAGGCGCTGACGTTCATCGAGCCGAAGACAAAATTGTTTTACTCCAAGAAGATTTCAAAAATCTTGAAAAAGAACTAGAAAACGAGCTCAGTGAATTGACTACAAAGCTTGACCCTAAAAAAATTAAAGTTGAAAAGTACCGACCACGATTGTTGAAAAAAAACATCCAAGTAAAAAGCCTCCATCTCACTTGGCTTCCTTACGAGAAAGTCTCGGACTTTGAAATGCAGCCTGTTGGGAAAATTTAGAAAAATTTTAACATCTCTTTACAGCTTATTAACTTAAAAAACACGGGAAGCACACAAAACGACACCTCAGATTCACTCTCGCTTTAAATATTAATTCTTTATGGAATCTTATTAAAGCGTGTTGTCTTTATGACGATAACTATTTATGGAAAAGTTATCTCTTGCTGCGCGCACACAAAAGCGAAAAAAAGGGAGTGCCTTGCTTTATTCTATTGCCGTCTTAATGATTTCTGGTGCTGCTCTTTACTTTCTTCAAAGCAACCTACAAAATATGAAGTCGAAGCGTTCCGAATTAAAAAATAAAACAGAAATTGACCTGAGTCTAAAATCAATTCTTGATTATAGCAAAATTGCAGTCGAAGACATGTGGTGCCTCGACTTAGACTCGTTTGAAAAAGAAAACTCAAGTAATTGTCGAGGAATCAACGAAGTCAAAGCAGGAAATATTCATAAACTCATCATCAATTCAAACGATAGCGTCGAGCAACTTGTAGAAAGAATTCAACTAACGGATCTAAACTTTAAAGCACCTCAACCGCTCTACCATGAAGATTGTTCAAAAGCTTCCCTACAATGTAAGAAAATGAGCACGGGAAAAATTAAATTAAAAAATCTTGATGATGAACTCAAAAGTCTCTTATTTTTCAACTATGAAAACAATGAAACTTCAATTGAGTCTTTTCAAGTTCACTTTGAGCGAGAAGAGTCCATATCTAAGGACATCAGCCTTATTTCTCCGCTAGACAGTAAACTTATTTTGATCAGAATTTCTGTTGAATTATTTTTAAATAACTCAATTTTAGATTTTCAAACTAAGAATCCAAAAGCCATCAGTGTCCTCTCGTTAAAACCAAGAGAACTCAATCAATTCGCACTGATCATCACAAAAGATATTAACCTCAATTATCACCCAACAGACGCTTCTCGTACTGAAGCAGCTCAGTTTAACATTCCTTATCATAAAGAAGGTAAAGAAGATTTTTTTAGTGACCCTAAAAATATTGGTATTCGTTTTGAAAGCCCAGTTTATATTAACAACAATCTCATCTTAGCTCATACAGAAGTTCAGCCAGCACCATATTCCCCAGTTACTTTTGCAGATAAAGTTTATTTTGGAAATGGTTCTATTAAAAGAGCCACTGAGAGTGGCGTGCTTAAAGATTACATCCCTTCTCACTTTGGAGACATCAAAAAAACTTTCTTCACTCAAGGATCAAACTTTGGTGGCCTTGGACAAGGCTATTCTATTGACGGCTTCAATGATGCTGGACTCTATAAAATTTACGAATATTTTGACCCAAGTTTTACAATTCCACCAGATGCCATTGTCCCTCCTCAATATGCACCGGGAAGCTCCACAAACAGCAGAATAGCCACACAATGCCAACAATACTCGACTCCAAGCAACAGAAGTGACTCACAACTTCATTTAAAATTTAAAGATTCACCGTCGACGCTATCAAAACAAATAGAACTTGGAGTCAGCCTTGCAAATGTATTCAAAGGGCAAACAACCACAAAAGAAAACTTATCTCAAGGACTCTTGAACAACAAAAAATTAACTCGTGACGAAAAAGTCTATTCCCATTTAGATGAAAATTCTGAATTTGCTATTCACTATAAAACGGAGCTCAAACAATTCAATGAAGATTTTGAAGAAGAAAAATTAGTTTTAACTCAAAATGAAATATTCGAATCTGAAAATAATTTTTTATTTGATAATGTTTTAAAAATAAACATCACTCCTCAGGGTGCATCGCCACTCATTTTAGGAAAGAAGAAACTCACCCTTCACCTTTCTAGAAATTCAAGTGCTGAATTCATTGGCACATCTCTCACAGAAGATTCACAAAAAATCTTTAAAATTTCAACAAAACAAATCAAAAGCACAGCTTCACCTGAAAACAAAATCACCTTAAACTTAGAAGTTTTTAATCAAGATTATTTCCCATCCGAGTTTCAAGTGAGTTTGACGGCTTATGACCTCGACTCTCAACTTGATTCAAACTCTGAATTATTCAGCTCAGAACAAATGACACAAAAAAATATTCAATTTAAAGTTGTCAATAACAGCTTAGAAACATTTGACTCTCAAAACAATAAACTCAGTGAGGCGAAGAATTACTTTTTAGATCCTCAAAATGAAGTCACAGTTAGCAATGAGAATATATCTGATAGATTTTACGAAAGCTATCAGTGTGGAAGACAAACTAAAGGAACTGATTATCGAGGCCTCTCAAGCATTGGAGAAAGCTTTGTTCAAGACAGTATTTATTCCTGGTTTATAAAAGATGCTGATAGTGACAATCTAGGTACTGAAAAAATTCTAGAACATCTTTGTCAAAACGATCCCAGCCTATGCTACAAAAGCCCTGGAGCTGGAACTTGGCATTTTAGCTGCGGCGGAAGTAATCATCAATACTATAAAAGCCTCACCATGTGGAATGCCTGCGGTTATGTTGATGGTCAAATTTTCTCAATGCGCTCGCCTGTTGAAAACTGTGTTATCGACAAGACTGCAAAACTCATTACAGGATACTACCTCTGTCAAAATCTCATCATAGAAGAAAGAAGTGACCCTTTAGAAATCATTGGAACTTTTATTGTCGCAAACGCACAAATTCACGAAAGCGCTGTTCAGGCTGGAGTGAGCTGGAAATCAATCTACCACCACGACGCGCTTCAGACAGCACGAAGGCTCAAAATACTCAGCCATAAAATCAATAGAGAAGACGGTGGTTTTTCAGACTGCAATGACGTTATTTACAATAACACGGAACCTGCTTGGCACGTGAACGCAAAACTCTCTACATACAAAAGACAACAGCAGTGTGGAGTCAACCAATTGAGAAGCCTCTCAGATAACTTTATGTGGCCATCCGTTGATCCAGATTGTGGCCCGACTGGACAAGGCTTGCAAATGAGCTGTAAAAACGAAATAAAACACCTGGAATCTCGAGAAGTATGGAGGAATATTTCCATATGAAAAAGTCTGGTTTTTCAATCATAGAAGTCATTGTTGCTTCACTGATCTTATCTATTGTTGGCTTGGGATTCATTAAAGGAATCAGAAGCATTGAAAAAAATTATCATTTCGTTCAAACAAAAAACTCTAAAGAAGAAATCATTCAAAGTATTATTAATCAAATTAGAGAAAATTTGAACCTCGCTCAGGTTTACCAATCAAACACATCATCACTGAGTGATCGAGACATCCTTCGCTCACTAGCAAAACTGCCTTCGGCCTGGGGAGCACTAGGCATTCAAAGCACTCAGGAATGTGAAAAAAACAACTCCTGCCAGGAAGGGAGACTTGCTTTCCTCATAAGACCACATACCCATAGCAATCCAGAAAAGAGCATTCCTAAATTACTCAAAGTCACCGTCTTACTCAAGCACCCCACACTTCTCCCAGAAAACGGTCTTATTTATACTTTTGCAGGAGCTCAAAAATGAATCACGATTCAAAAAAAGCTTTTACAATTATAGAACTACTCGTCACACTCGTCATCAGTGTCATCATACTCGGAGCTCTCAGTAAAACAAATTTATTTATGATTGCCAAGTCCTCTCAAATTCAAAAAAAATTAGACTCGACACGAACAACTAACAATCTTCACGAAATCATCTGGAATGATTTGAGTCGAGCTGCTCCCAGTTTTAATTATTTCAATCTTCCGTCGACAACAAATAAATTTATTTCATTACTCAATCTTGATGAATCTGAGGCCAACAAAGTTCTCGACTCTGAATCAAGCTTCTATGATTATATTCATGACAGAAATTGTGATGGAAAAGCTGTTGTTTTCAGCCTGACTCCTCAAGATTCTACAAGAACACTGAGCTCTCTACAGCAGAATTCTCTAAGCTATTTTCCAGTTTTAAGAACAAAAAAATATTTTCAACAAAACGAACAGAACAAAATAATCAACCACCCTTCTGTATTTTACAGTTTTGACTTTAATTTAAGAGGTCAACAACCGATCCTCAACAAAAATAAGGTAAATGATGTCCTCAATCTTGAAAATGAAGAAAACTTGGGACTTCGACTTTTTTATTATCAAGGCTATATGAGAAGAACGAACTCAAATGCCTATGATCTCAATGAACATCAGGCCTCAGAACGCTATGCCCTACTCATCAATTTCAACAAAGATGGATCGTGCACCAATGTGAGTCACCTCTTAAGCCCAATTCAAAACAGTAGCTCCCTCATTAAAGATGATCCTAGAAAATACTTAGACTCGCAATTTCAACAAAGTGGGAATTGCATGGCTGACCTCGATTCATTTTTTAAAAGTTTTCCTGCTGAAAGTGGATCAACACCGCTTGTCTCGACCGAAAAAGTACAACTTTTCAAATACTCAATTCAAAAAAATTCTTCAGAACAAAATAGTTTATTTCGAGAAGAATTTACAGAAGATTCAAAAAATAATCTTGATTGGAATAGAAAAAACCTTCTCTATTCTCAAATTAATGCCATACACTTTATTAGAGAAAACAAGTGTCTTTCAAGTATTGCATATAGAACAGACATGGAAAATAATTAGAGGTTAAAACTATGAAAAAAACAAACTTAACAAAAAAACTCACAAGCATCTTCTTGTTTTTAATATTCATGAGCACAAATTCAAACAGTGCAGAAGAATTGCAGTCATTAAACACTCTCATTAATCAGTCTGCAACAACCAGAAATCAAAACAATAATTCATCAACAGAATCCCTCAACTCAACACAAACTGGAAGTGAAGCACAAGTAGCAACAACTTCACCAGGGATTCCCGTTATCCTCAACTCATCCCCTCCTATCTCACCAATTGGGATTAACCCAGACCAAAACAGCGACTACTCCATAAACTTGAGCCTCAAGTGTGTAGGTGGCAGTGCACGATTTGCCGATAACAATTTAAGCTATCAAGGAAAAACAAAAATTGAGCTCTGTTTTAAAAATAACGACGGACAACACATTCGCTGGCCAAACAACCTCACAAATGACATTAAAGAAAACGAAGGAAAGGGTTACTGGACAGAAGTTCATAACAATAAAAAATATTTACTAATCAATAACGAAAATATTTTTAAAAACTGTACAACAAATGATGTGTATGCAGGGACTTGCTCAGGTTTTAGTATATTTCTAGAAGATCAATTTAAATATTCTTTTAACAACAATGCTATCAATTTACACGGTATAGAAAGAGCAGACAGTCCACATTCAAAAAAATCACTACCTCGTTACTCAGTAAGTAAAAACGAACATGACCATAAGTTAAAGCTCGCCTATGATTGGGCCTCTGACAATGATATTGCAGCTTGGTATAGCGTCAAAGATGGCGGCCACCAGGGAGAAGCTTCTACATTTCAAGGATTACAATCAGAGGTTTCAACCTGTAAAACGAGCTTTACGCAAACAGTCACCGACAACGGCGTTTATAGAGACACAAGACTTGATGAAAACGGTGAAGAAAGAGGGAGTGTCAGCCTGAGTAATGCTCGCCTCGGAGAAGTTAAACTTGCCAGATCGGTCAGTAGTGTTTCCACTGGGAACATGCTCTCATACGAACTCTTTTTACCAGGAGCTACAGACAAAAATGGAAATACCATCTGTGCTGGATTTGCTAGTCCTCTGATGCTTTTTAAAGAAAAAAGTAATCTGAAATTTTTATCTCAAGTTGACTTTGGATTGTCGCCAATGGGAGCAACTTTTTGGCCAGAAAAAGGCAATAATGGCTATTTTTTAGCTATAGATTTAAACAAAAACAATAAAATTGATGATGCCAGAGAATTATTTACACATCTGAATCATCAAAATGCCTTTGAGCAGTTGAAAGACTATGACACAGACAAAAACCTGAGCATCGATTCAAAAGATAAACTCTTTTCAAATTTACTCCTTTGGAACGATAAAAATGGCGATGGCGTGAGTCAACAAGCAGAAATAAGCACTGCTCGAGACTTTCAACTAAAAAGCATTGACCTCAACTACTCAACTCCTGGACTAGGAAAAATTGGAGGTCGAGCAGAGTTCAGACAAGCATCTCGAGCGAAAATCTACACAAAAAACAAAGCTTCAAAAGAAATTGAAATTTATGATATCTGGTTTGCTTTAACTCCAGATGCCCTAGATAAAAATGTAGCAAAAGCTAAAAAATAGTTTAAAAATACTTTCTAAAAGACTCTGCCAAGTAAAGTGAGCCAGAGATTAAAACGACGTCTGAAGCATTTGCCTCTTGGAGGCAAGTTTTTAAACATTCATTGGGATCATCGCAATAGGTGCTTGTAGAATCGAGAGCATGGTATGCTTTTTGCTCCAAAGGCTTAAAGCTCCCTTGACTAAAATAAATCTTTACTGGGCCGAGCTCTTTAAACTTTTCAAGCATTTCTTCATGATTTTTATTTTTAGAGAATGACAAGACAAGAAAGAGTCTCTTGTAATTTAATTTACTAAAAATACTTTTTAAAGAGTCAATGCCAGAAGAGTTATGGTCGCCACTATAGAACACTGGACAGTGAAAGTCTTGAGACTGGAGACGCTGCATCCTTCCCGGCCAAAGGCAACTCTCCAATAAGTGTATGTCGCTTGGTAGAGCGTCTGGAACAATTTGCCTATAAGCTTCCCAAGCAATGGAAAAATTTTCTACCGATCGAGCACCAATCATTTTCAGTGGAATACTTTTTGAATCAATAATCAATGCCGTGTCTAACTGTTCGGAGAGACTATGATCTAAAATTAGTGCTTGAATCTTTTGCTGTAGACCTAAAGACTCAACAAGTGAATCACAGTCGTGGGCAATTTCCTGAGGCCAGGCTCCATGAATGAGTGCTGATTTGTGACCAAGAATTCCTAATTTATTTTTAGCAATAGAGAGTAAGTCATGCCCTAAAACATGTTCATGGTCATAAGAAATGTGAGTCACAACATTCCAATAGTGCCCAATAGCGTTTGTGGCATCAAAAGTCCCCCCCAAGCCAACTTCAAAGATCATATAATCAGATTTTTTATTTAAAAAATAAACGAGTGCCATCACCGCGAGAACTTCAAAATGGCTTAATGAAATATCGCTGCATTCACTTTTAATTTTCAAGTAGATCTCTACAAAATCTTTTTTCGAAATATCTTGATTGCTCACATTGATTCTTTCAGTTGTCTGAAACAAATGTGGACTTGAGAAAAAAGCTACTTTCTGGAATCGACCCATTAACAGGGTTTGCAATGCTTTTGAGACCGTGCCTTTCCCGTTCGTGCCGGCCACCAAGATAACTCTTTGAGGGTCAATTTGAGACTTCAAGGAAAGTCTTTCTAGAGCTTTTTTAGTCGTTTCAATAGAGGGCAGTGTTTTTGGAAAAAGCCCTCTTGCTTCTATCTCTTGAACAGCTGCTTCGTAAGTCACTCTGAGTCCTACTCCAGAAGACTCTTCATCTTCTCAATATCGAGGTGCAATTCTGGGTTATGAACTCTCAAATAGTCTACAGAATAATGATCCATCAAATATTTACTAACTGCATATGTCTCAGGATCCCTCAAAGCATAGTCTTTTTTAAGAAATAAATTTAAAAAAGATTTACGAGAATGTCCTACAAAAAAAAAATAAGACGGAAAGAAGGACTGAAGCTCAGAAAATCTTTTTAAAACCTGAAAAGAATCCTCTTGAGACTTTCCAAAGCCCAAACCCGGGTCAAGCAGCAAATTATACTCGTGAACACCGGATTCTTTTAATAATTTAATTTTCTCTGTAAAAAAAGTCTTTAATTCTTCTATGACATCGACAGATTTTGAAAGAACATTTTTAGGATCAGCCGGGACACTCAAGCTGTGCATGAGAACATATTTTAAATCTTGATGAGCTGCTAAAAAATTGAGAAATCCAAGATCACTTAAAGCAGAAACATCGTTAACAACATCGAGCAAGTCATGACTTTTGAGGAACCGATGACTTTCAAGATGTCGACTGTCTAATGATATTTTAGGAAAAAGATCTAATTCTTTTTTTAATTTTTTTAACTCAGGAAGGAGTTCTTCAAGAATTCTTCTTTCTTCGCAAGCACTGATTAAAGTGGCTCCAGGTCGCGTGCTTTCAAGACCAATATCAATAATGGCAACGCCTCGTTTTGCCATTTCTAGGAATCGAGACTGAAAATATTCTCTATGGTTTTGCGGACCTGTATTAGAAAAACTTTTTTCGGTATAGTTCAAAACTCCGACATAATACGGTGAAGCAGCGAGCTTATTTTGTTTTTTTAAAGTTCCAAAATATTCTAAACCTTTCAAAACAAAAGAACGTTTCATAAGTTCAGGATGAGGAACACAAAGACTTTCAGAATAAAATTCAAGATCGCCCCAAAGGAGAATGTCGATATCGATAATTCTTGGTGCCCATTTTTCAGAATTTTGTCGACCAATCTCTTTTTCAATTTTTTTTAAAACTCCTAAAAGAATTTCAGGGTCTACATTTTTACTGAGCTTGACCATCAGGACACAATTGAAGAACTCTCGATGCCAGCTCAGGCAATGCTGCTTCTCAGGAGGAACCAAAGCAGGATTTACATCTAGAGGAGAAGATTCTATTTTTAAAACGGGGAGATCTCGTTTTAGGAATTGAATGGCTTGAGAAAGATGAAGAGCTCTCTCGCCTAAATTAGACCCCAGAGAAAGGTAGAGATCATTATCTTCCACGACAAAGAGACTCACTCAAAGAAACCATGACACCCTCTGGAAAATCATCATTACCCAGTGGAAACTTTTTAATTTTTAACAAATATTCATTCAAATGAGGAAAGCGCTTTTTTATAAAAACTGCCAAATCTTCAAGTAACTCTTCTAACAAATAATAATCCTTGAGATTGGCAAGCTCTATAATTTCATTCTTCAAAGTCAAATAACAATATTCCTGGGAGTTCTTTGTTGAAAGAAGGTTTTGAGGCAATTCTGAAAAGTCTATTTTCAAATAGATCTGAAGAGACTGTTTTATAACTTTTTCCGCAGTAGTCTCCCCGATTGAAAGAAATAAATCAATACGGGGAACTTCTATAGAATACATTTCAATGACTAATTCAATTCAGACAAAAAGTCCCAAACTGCTTTTGCAGACTTTTCGGCGGCGTGAAGAACCATCTCATGCTTTTCTTCTGGAACTTCGTTCAGCTGTAATTCACAAACGCGAGAATGCTCAACATCTGCTTTTTTGTGAACCGCAAAGAACTCAATACTTCTTTCATCATCAACATTGTAATGGTCTTTCAACGCTTCAATTTTAACATGTGACACTTTTGGAATTTGCTTTTCGTAAGAATACAACGAAGCCAAACCTTCTTCATAACTAGATTTTGCGTAGTTGAAAAAAGTATCGACCAAGTTTTTCGATCCATCGTTGAGCTCAACATTTTTTACGGCTTCACGATCAACGCCCATACCTTCAGAAAAACGCAACCAAAGCTCAGGGTGATCAGTAAAGTCTGCTCCCATACCTTCTTCATCGTTAATATTCTCTAAAAGAAGTTTTCGGTTTTCAATATTGTCACAATTTGAATGCGTGGCACTGACAAATCGAGGAAAAGCAGAAACATGCCCCCAATACTGTTTGCAGTATTCTTGAATCTTTTCTTTTGGCAAAGTCCCATCGGTCCAAGCTGTGTAGAAAGGGTGTTTCAACATGTCCCATTTTTCAGTTACTTCTTTAATTTTATCGGCTAATTTCATCGTCTCTCTCCTCTTCAATGATTTTAACTATCTTCTAGAAAATTATTGAAGGAAGGTCGAGAAATAATCTTAAAATTATGGCAAATCGAAAAAAAGTTGAAAGCCAACCAGAAAAATCAACCCTTGCCCAACTTCTCGCCCCCAAGTGGCCAAATTCACCTCAGCACCCAAAGATAGCTTCAGAGCAGCCCAGACATCCTCCTGAAAGAGCTTCATACTGTAACTGAGCACGGCAGAAGGCTGAAAAACATAGAGCGTCGAGGCTCCTTTTAAAGCTGGAGCATCCTGCTTCCAATCGATGTCAAAATACCATTGATGTAATTGAGCTCCAAGCGCCAATCCTTTCAGTAAATTTTCAAGTCCATAACGATATTCTAAGTGAATTCCATAAGCGACACCTCTTTCATCATCCTGAACCCCCCAGTCATTTCTGCGAGTCAAGTTCATAGCGGGCCCGAAGAATAGCTGATGACCATCATTCAGCTCAAAGCTATAAAGAACTGAAGGCGATATTCCTGCCGGATAAGCCTGAAAATCTAGCCCCAAGGAATCAGCTTTAAGAACAGAAGAAAAAAAACCTAATAAAAAAATACAAATAATGCCCTGAACTCTCATATTAAAAATATATGTTAATTTTCAGTTTTGATAAAGCTCTGGCTCAACTATATTCAAGCTATTCATGAAAGAATATCTCCTTCTTTTTTTTGGAACTTATGCGAGTGAAGACCTCAGTTTTGTCTATTTGATTAAACAGTATATTGCTCAAAACACAGCCGTTGCCTTTTCTCTGTTTTATATTTTTGGTGTGCTCACAGGCGACCTGGGTCTCTATTTTTTAGGACGCTGCATATCGCAGATCCCCATCGTCTCCCTTAAAAAGTTTATTCAAAAGGCACAACAAAAACAAGCCGTTAAAAGCTCCTCTCAATTTGATTATTTTTTACTTTTTACACGCTTCATTCCTGGAAGTCGCATTCCGGCCTATAGCTATGCAGGAGCCATCAAATACTCCGTGAGTAAATTTACAGCCATCCTCCTTCTAGCCACGACACTTCAATGCCTCATTGCCTATATTTTTACACAAGTTTTTGCACAGTTTTTTAATGAAGAAAGTCTTTTGAAAGAGATTATTTTTATTGCCACTGTAGCCGTCAGCTCATTTTTTATTTTCTTTCTTCTGAAAAAACTTTGGGTCTTTCGAAAAAACTTAAAAGCAGGCGCTAAAATTCTCTACTATCAATTCACTAAAAACTTTCAATCAGAATTTTTTCATCCCATCATCCTTTACCCACTCGTCGTGCTCTACGTCTTAACGAGAATGATCAAATACAAATCCATCAAGGCTCCTCTCTACGCCAATCCAAAGCTACCTTGGGGTGGTTTATTCGGAGAAGAAAAAAAATTAATTGAAAAACTTTTAGAAAAGAAAAAAAACACTTTAAAATCTTTTTTTTACAGTAAAAAAGAAGTTTCAGAAGAAAAACTACTCCTGAAAATCATCCATGAATTTCCAAAATTCCCCTTAGTCCTTAAGCCCAATATTGGACTCAAAGGGAAAGGCGTCCGAATTGTTCAGACAAAAGCTGAGCTCAAAGACGCCCTGACTCATTCAGAAACTGAATTCATTATTCAAGAATACACGTCCCTTCCTGAGGAAATTGGTTTTTTTTATGTGAGAAGTTTTCAAGCAAAAAAAGGGGAAATATTTTCCATCACGAAAAAAAAGCTCCCGAAAGTTCTTGGAGACGGGAAACAGAGTCTTGTGGAACTCATTCTCGAGGACTCCGAACTTCGCTACAGAACAGCGCTCTTTCATAAAAAACATCAGGAAGACTTATTCTCTACTCCTGAAAAAAATAAAGAGGTCATCCTTTCTCATTGCGGAAACCATACTCAGGGTGCCTTATTTTACTCTGGCGACCCACAACACTACCAATGGCTTTTAGAGGACATTGATGAACTCAGCCAAGCTCTTTCTCTATATTTTGTGAGAATTGACATAAAACTTTCATCAATCACTCAAGACTATAAAATTATTGAAATCAATGGCTCCGGTGCTGAATCAACCGACATTTACGACCCTAAAAAAAGTTTTTTTCAAATGCAAAAAAAATTATTCCAACAGTGGGACACACTATATAGAATTGCTGCTCCAATTGAAAAAGCAGAAAAAACAAACACTCCCTACTCGCTCTGGACTTTAACTAAAAATTTATGCTCTTTTCTTTGGATGTCTCGCAGCTATCATGAATCCTCTTAACTTCTTCTTGAGCTAGCGAAATCGTCTTCATTCTCGCTCCTAAAAAAGTAGCGATGCCCTCACAGCTTTCACTTTTAGAACTGACAACGTGAGGTTTTGAGCATTGACAATACTCTGTAGTAAATTCACCGGCCCTGTGAACACTAGAGTGACTCAACTCATAATCACCATGAACTTTCTGAGATAAATGAAACTCTAGAAGATCTCCTCGAAGAATGACTTCAGACATGTATTGAGGATGAGAGTGAGGAAAGGTAAATTGCCCCTTATAAAATTTATAGTAGAGCGTGTAGAGCAATCCCTCTGATGTTGGTACCGCAAAAAGAAGTTGTCGAAGATATGGTTTTATATTGGCCGTCTTCAACTTTAAAGTTCCTTCTTGCTCTTGTTGATAGAAAAATCGATTCACTTCTTCTACTATTTTTAATTTTTCATTTTTTAACAATAAAAGATTCAAGCCATCGAATGAAATTGGTGCCTCCTTAGAAATAAACTCACGATTAATGAGTTCACTTTCAAGAAAGTTCAGCAACTGATCATGTTGAGCAGCCTTAAGAAAAAAAAGCGCTTGATCTACTTTTTCAGTGCTCTCTTCTGAAGAAAATAATTCCAAAAAATAATCTTCCATCAATGAAGACTCTTCCGTCTTCTGCTGAAGTATTTGTCGAATAGTTGGGAGGATCAAAGATTGCAGGGATGACACCCTTTATTTATGTCCTACTTTTTGCTGTTTTTCAAAGTATTGAAGTGTTATAAAGTTATCCACAATGGCAGAAGATTTAGTAAAGACACTTTTAGATGAAATTTCTAAAATAAAAAGCGAAAAAAAGCCGATCATCAGAAAAAACTTCAAAGAAGAAGAGCTTTTTAGCTTTCTGAAGGAACAAATCAATGAAGACGCCTTGAGCACTGAATCCTACAAAAAACTCCTTCTCTTCTACGCCAATAACACTGTCCGCACTGACCTCCCACAATTTTTTAATCAACTTTGGTCTGGATTCAGCGAGGCATCACTCCATGCCGAAATTATTAACCAACATTTTAACAGCTCAAGCTACACCTTTGAAGTAGCCCCCATGGCCACAATCATGGAAAAAATTATTTCTGAGAAAATTCAAAAACTCATTGCTTACAAAGAAGGATCGACGGGAATATTTAATCCCGGTGGAAGTTTTTGTAATTTTCAAGCCATGCTTGTTGCCAGGAATATTTTTCTTGAAAACTCTAAAGCTGAAGGGCTTTTTGGGAATAAAGCCATCGTTGCCTATGTCTCTGATCAGGCTCATTACAGCTATCAAAAAGCCGTCAACCTCATTGGCATTGGTGAAAACAATCTCATCAAAGTAAAAAGCAATGAATTGGCTCAAATGGACCCCAATGAACTTGAAAAAGAAATTAAAAAAACTATTGCCGAAGGGAAAACTCCTTTTTTCTTAGGTCTGACTGCAGGAACAACAGTTTGCGGAGCTTTTGACTCCATTCATAAAACACAACCCTTAGCGAAGCAATACAAGCTCTACACTCACGTTGATGGTGCTCTTGGAGGCAGCGTTCTTTTTAGTGACAAACATCAAGAGCTTTTAGCAGGTATTGAGCAAAGCGACTCCTTTTCATTTAATTTCCATAAAATGCTTGGCGTGAGCCTGCAAGCGTCCTTACTCATTTTCAATGGCGACAGAAAAATTCAAGAAAACTGTCATGTTGAAAAATCATCGAGCGATTACTTATTCCACGATAAAGACTCTGAATACGATCTTGGAAAAAATTCATTGCAATGCGGAAGAAAAGCCGATTCACTCAAAGCTTTTTTAGAATGGAGTCAAGTTGGAAGCTCAGGATTTGAAAAAAGAATTGATCACTTTTTTAATCTCGCAAAATACACCGAAGAAAAAGTTAAAAAGCACCCTCAACTCAATTTACTTTGTCCAGTTCAGAGCACGAACATTTGCTTTCAATTCTTTAGAGAAGAAAACGAAAACACAGAGTCTAAAAATAAACTAAATTTTGAAATACGAAAAAGACTCGTTGAAGATGGAAATTTTCTCGTCAACAAAGCCTTTGTTGGTGATGAACTCTGCATTCGCCTGATCATTCTCAATAAAGAAACTCAAGAGCACCACATCGACGATCTTTTCCAGAAACTTGAAGAAATTTACCTTCAAGTGAAAGAAACAAAACAATAAAATTTATTTCAAGTTAATGAAAAAAAGCTTCTTCTACAAACTTACATTTGCAGAAGAAGCTTTTTTTAGATGAAAATAATATTAAAAATTCTTAATTTAAAGCAACACTAAAAGCGACTTCAACATTGTCATAAATGACCTTATCGCCGAGCTTTTTAAGACTAAAGAATGATTTTGATTTATACTTAATCCCATAATCAGCTCTATTAAAAACTAAGCTTCCTGAGTAAAGATTATCGGAATCTCTTTTCGCGTTAAACTTAATTGGCTTTGTAATTCCCTTTATAGTCAGATCTCCATTTGCCAAGAACATGCCATTTTCCATGAGAACAGCATCTTTAACGACTAGTTTTGCTTCCGGATAAAGCTTTGTGGAAAAAAAGTCGTCGTTTTTCAAATGCTTCTCAAGATCTTTTCCACCTTTATCGGCAGGAATGTCGCCAACATCAAGAGAAGTCATGTCGAGAACAAAAGAAGCTCGAACGAGACGATTGGCTTTCTCAACAACTGAGGCGGACTTGACCGGTATATGCCCCCAATGTTTTTTGGAAAGCGCGGATCCGATCCACTTCACTTTGGTTTCAGAGCTATTCACTGAACGAGTGACTTCTTCATGTGGAACCAAAACTGTTTTTTCAACAACTTCTGACAATTGAACTGTTTTTTCTGAAGTCTCTTGTGTCAATGCAAGAAAAGGTAAAAAAAATAAAAATGTTAATAAACGTGTCATAATAAGATCTCCTTCTTAGTTGTTTTTAAGCTAACACAAAGAAAAGCGACTCACTATCTTTTGAAGAAGCATCATGACGGATTGCAAAAAAAACTGCCTTAATCTTTAGCTCGCAATTTATTGATTGCTTGAGATCCTTGGTTAAAGAGAATCTTTTTAGAATCTTCGTTCACCGTTGGCCCCTCACGATACTGCTTCCCAATTTCATAAGACCTCTTAACGGCCTTTCTCTCAGAAAGGTCGAAAAACCAAAGCTGTATTGCCGGAAAATCCTGAAGCTGAATATTCGTTTTCGCGTGAGTATAAACCCAGGGGTAGATGGCCATATCGGCAATTGAGTAATGCTCAGAGCCTACAAAAGGCGAATGACTGAGCTCATAATCAAGAACAGCATAAAGCCTTTCCGTCTCTTGCTGGTAACGATTAAGAGCATAAGGAATATTCTCATCAGCATAATGAGTAAAATGAAAGTTCTGTCCAAGCATTGGCCCCAATGAAGCCATCTGCCAATAAAGCCACTTGAGAACATGGTAGCGTTGAGGAGACTTTGCTGGAGCTAAAAAGGCTCCATGTGTATCTGCCAAGTATTCAAGGATGGCACCAGATTCAAACAAAGAAATCTCTTCACCATTCTCTTTTCTTTCAACATAAACTGGAATTTTATTATTCGGAAACTCTCTTAAAAAGTTTTCTTCAAATTGTTCCCCCTGACGGATGTCAACAATTTCTAAATCGTAATCAAGATCAAGCTCTTCAAGCAATATTTGAACTTTATAAGCATTGGGCGTCGGCCAGTAATAAAGACTTCTCACACCCAAAACTTAGACTATTTTTTTAATGATCTCTTTATTTTAATAAAATTAATCTTGAATCACTTTAAATCTCAAATTTTCAGAGCTAAAACGGATGCCATTCTCTCTTGGTCCCGTAGAGAAGCGTTCATCTTTCGAAGAAACACGGAAACTTTTATAAGTGCTCAATCCAGTATAATGAAGAGCTCCAGGAACTTTCTTGTTAATAAACTCATACCCTAAACGATAATGATAGCAAAGCTGACAATGGCGAGGTCCTGCGTAAGTAACAGAAAGGATCTTCGCAGTAGCCTTGAATTCTTCTTCGTATTGAACTTCAAATTCATTTAATTTTTCAGAATTGAGAACAAAAAGCATTCCACCTTTATGACTCAAAGAAAAGGAAAGTGATGTGAAGGCTAGAAATCCAAGAGATAAGCTCCTGAAATTGAAGAGTATATCGACAATTTTTCACAAGAAAGTTTTACTCTTTTTCTATAAAATGGGTTCCCAAGCTTTCTTTTCGAGAAAGTGCAGAAAACAAACAAAGTGTCGAAACCAAAACGCTGTGGCGCAGGCTGAGCAAACTCCGATTCAGCTTGGTTTCTTGATAAAAAGAATCGACCTGAGATCTCAACTCAACTAGCAATTTCTGAGCCCGATTCAAGCGCTTCTCACTGCGAACAAGCCCCACGTAATTCCACATACTTTGCCTGAGCAACAACCAATCTTGCTTTAAAAGAATCGGGTCCACCTCATGAGTGGCGTCTTTCCATTTTTTCACTGTAAAAGGTGATTCAAAAATTTCTTTTTTCTCAAGAGCTCGCAGAGCGTCTCGAGCCGAACGCACCCCAAAAACTAAGGCTTCCACTAAGCTCATGCTCGCTAAACGATTCGCTCCATGAAGCCCAGAGCAACTCACCTCACCACATGCCCAAAGATTAGGAACTGAAGTTTTTCCATTTTCATTGACCCAAATACCACCTAAAGAATAGTGCGCCGCTGGAACGACAGGAACCAAGTCTTTTAACGGATCAAGAGAGTATTCCGTAATTTTTTTATAAATACCCGGGAATTTCTTTTTAAGATTTTTAACATTTCTCAAGTCAAGCGAGACATAGCGCTTTGAGGACTCTGCAATTTGATAGTGAATAGCGCGACTGACTTGATCACGAGGTGCTAATTCATCGACAAAGCGCTCGCCTCGATCATTCAAAAGCAAAGCGCCCTCGCCCCGCAAAGCTTCAGTGAGCAGCCCTCTGGGAGCTTCATCAGCATAAAGAACCGTTGGGTGAAACTGCACAAATTCCATATGCATGGTTTTTGCTCCAGCCCGGTGAGCGGCTGCAATTCCGGCGCCAATGTTATTTTTAGGACCAGTGCAATATTGAAAAATCCCAGTGTAACCACCAGAAGCAAGTATCGTCGCAGAAGTCAAAACAGAAAAAACTTCATCTTTTGAATCTAAAAAATAAGCGCCTTGAATGGAATGCTCCGAATAAACTGCCTGCTTTTCTACAGAATGACGATCAGAACTAATCAGGTCAATTAAAGCTCCATTAAATTCGCTAATTTTTTTACTTTGCTGGACGTATTTTTTTAGTGCCGATAAAATTGCCAAACCAGTTTGGTCTTTGACGTGTAAAATACGTCTTTTGGAATGAGCCGCTTCTTGCCCTAAGTCAAAGTCACCCGCTTCATTTTGATCAAAATGAATTTTCGCTTTTTTAATGAGGAATTCTTCAATGTATTCAGAGCCACACTCTGTAATCATTTTTACAATTTCATGTGAATTCAGCTGAGCTCCTGCGTTTAAGATGTCTTCTTGCAGTAAATCACTGTTTTTTGAATCGGCATCTTTATAAACAATGCCTCCTTGAGCCCAAGAACTTGCTGAATCATCTGACTCTGAAACTAAAGCCACCGAGAGCCCAGCTTCTTCAGCCACAATGGCCGCCATCATCCCTGAAAGCCCCTTGCCGACAACTAATAAGTCAAAATTAAAATCGCCAGCTTTCATGTTTTTTTAGCTCTCCACTCAAAAGACAAATCAACTGGACGAACACTATGAGTGAGGGCACCAAGACTGATTCTATCGACGCCTTCTATAACATAAGCATCTAGAGTGTCGTAACTAATACCACCAGAAAGCTCGTAAGAGATTCCAGACTTTTTTAACTTCAGAGCTTCTTCCAAACTGGATTCCGAAAAATTATCGAGCAGAAAAAAAGAAACGCCGACGCCCAAAAGCTCTTTGAGCTCCACTAAGGAATCGACTTCAAAAAGTGCCTCGGAATCTGGGTTCTCTTTCAGTTCATGACTCGCAAATTGCGCATAACTCACACCGTATTCGGCAAGAACTTCCTTGTGATTATCTTTAAACATTTTACGGTGAGACAAAGAATGACGGTGCAAATGAGCTCCTCCTGCCAGAGCTGCATCAATCTGAAGCTCCCTGAGCAGAGGTAAAGTCTTTCTCGTGTGGTAAATTTTTGGAGTTACTTTCAAAGATCGCTCTTGAGAGAGTCTCGTTACTTTTTCACAAATCTTTTTTGTTTGCGTGGCAACACCACAAAAGTTTTGAAGGCCATTGAGCAGGCTTCTTTCAATTGAGAAAATATCTTTCAATCGAGCTCTGCCCAAAATAATTCTTTCACCTTTTTGAAAGCTTTGAGACTCCTCAGGCAATTCTTCGTATTGAAAATCCGAAAAAGCCTGGAGCCACTTGAGTCCAGAAAAAACCCCTTCTGATTTTGCGAGAATTGAAAAATTAATTTTTTGTTCAGAATCAATGAACGAATCTAAAGACTGCGTTGTCACATCAGAACGAAAATCATCTTCAAGTAGTGCGGCTGCAACAAGTTCTGAAATTTTCACTAGGTCAATCTCAACATTCTTTCCAGAGCCAACTTTGCCGGATTCTTCAGAGACAATGGCATGGGAACCGCTTCTTCAGTTTTTAAATTTTTTAACGTTCTCAATACTTTTTCTAAATTGACCATATACATGGTCGGACAAAGGGAGCGACTGAGCATTTCAACTCGAATGAGGGGATTTTCTTTTTTCAAACGATCGACAAGATGAATCTCGGTAGCCACAAAAACTTTTGAGCCAGCTTTTAAACTCTTCACGTAGTCTACCAAGTAGGAGGTGCTTCCCACGGCATCAGCCAAATCAACCACTTCACGAGGGCACTCGGGATGAACCGCGACGAAAGCCCCAGGAAAATGCTCTTTAACGAAACGAACGTCACGCGATGAAAATTTCATATGCACTGGACAATGTCCGTTCCAAAGCAGGAGCTTCACGCCGTCTAAAGAATCAATGCCACCGTCTTCTTTGGAAGGATACCATACCTTCATTTCCTCAGGACGCATGCCCATTTTTAAAGCTGTGTTTCTTCCGAGATGTTGATCAGGAAAAAATAAAATTAAATCGCCCTGTTCATAAGCCCAGTCCATCACTCTTTTGGCATTGCTGGAAGTGCAGACCGCCCCATCGTGATGTCCCGTAAATCCTTTTAAAGGGGCATGGGAATTCATATAGGTTACCGGAATCATTTTGCGACCGGAATAATCCTCTCGACTAGTTAATTTTTGCCAAGCCTCTTCGACCGCGTCCATGGGGGCCATGTCGGCCATCGGGCACCCCGCTTCGGGCTCCGGATGCAAAACGACTTGATCGTCTCGACAGAGAATTGCGGCCGACTCTGCCATGAAGCGCACCCCACAAAAGACAATATATTTCACGTCTTTGGCTTCAGCTGCTGCTTTAGCCAGACCAAAAGAGTCTCCTATTTGGTCGGCAATTTCAATAATTCCATGTCTCTGGTAATGATGGCCGAGGATCATCAATTCGGAGCCATAATGTTCCTTGAGTTCTAAAATTTCTTTTTTAATGAGTTCTTGAGATGGCTTTGCCATAATTTTGAATTTATCAGTTTTTAAGTGAAAACTCTCATTTTTTCCGACAAAAATACACTGCCAAGCCTGAACTAGCTCTAAGAGACACTCTTAGGAATAAATAAGCAATGAAGAAACTTCGTGTTGAGCAATTTTTCCTCGCCCTTTTAAAAACTCCAGTTCAATGAGAAAAGAAAACACTGAAACTTGAGCCCCCAAAGCCTCAACAAGCTCAGCCGCCGCGGCCGCAGTCCCACCAGTTGCTAGTAAATCGTCAACCACGAGAACTTTATCTTGAGAAGTGAGAGCATCCTTATGAATTTCCAGAGTGGATTCTCCATATTCAAGTGAAAAAGACCTTTCAATTTTATCGGCTGGTAATTTTCCCTTCTTGCGAATGAGCACAAAGGGCAGGTCCAGCTCGTGAGCTATTAAAGAGGCAAACAAAAATCCTCGTGAATCCACTCCAGCCACAACATTGAAATCAAAAACTGTCAGTCCTTCTAGAGTTTTCTGAAGTGCTCGCTTTCGAGCCTCGACATTTTTAAAAAGCGGCGTGATGTCTTTAAAAAGAATACCGGGCTTTGGAAAATCTGGCACATCTCGAATGTGTTTTTGTAAATGAGCTATTGTCTCATCTTGAAAAGAGGCATCCATAAAAATAATTATATCAGATAAAAATACTTTTTGACGATGCCTTTTTAATTATTCACATTCAGTATCGAGCATTCTTTCCCGCAATCGCAAGTAAGCATGCCGATAGTTCGCCTTCACGGTATCGTAAGGTGAGTCTAACTCTTGTGATATTTCCTTAAGTGAATACTCATGGAAAACTTTCAATCTGAATATTTCTTTTTGTTTATCGGGAAGCTCATCAATAAGTTTCACAATTTTCAAGAATGAACTTTTAAATTCAAAATCTCTTATTTGAGTGCAGCTCTCTTGAAAGTGAAAGTCTTCATAAGGCAAAGCGAAAAATCTTTTTTCTCGGCGCAAATAGTTCTTTGCAGTGTTGGCGGTAATTTGCATCAACCAAGACTTTAAAGAAGCATTTTCTCGTAGAGACGACAGGTAACGAAAAGCTTTAACGAGCGAATCTTGCACAATTTCATCGGCGGCCTCCTGATTTCTGACAAATTTTATGGCGAGCCCCTTCATTTGCCCGACATAGCCTTTGACCAGAAGACTAAAGTTTTCCGCATTTAATGGAATGGATTGATTGACGGTGACGCTGTGGACTTTTTGAATTTTTTCCATGAATAATTTCCCCTTTCATTCATTAAAAAGTGAAAACCCACACTAAAAGACGAATAGACGTGCTTTTATTCTACAAACGTTCTGAGTGATGTGAGTTTAAAAGAACAGTGTGTCTATACTCAAAGAAGAATCCTTAATTTCTATTTTCAATCTTAACAGGAAGCCAAGAAAAGATTACATTAAAAAGTATGTCACAACGTGAAAAAGCATTAAAAACTTTTCCAGAGCATTTAAAACCTTACATTACCTTACAAAATTACGATACCTATAGCTTTATAGATCACTCTGTGTGGAGACTGATTATGACTCTCTCAGCAGAATTTTTTGCAAAAACAGCGCACCGAAAATACCTCAGCGGACTTCAAGAGACTGGCATTTCACTAGAGAGAATCCCCTCCATAATAGAAATGGATGAAAAACTACAAAAACTTGGCTGGAGAGCAGCCGCTGTTTCTGGATTTATTCCACCAGCAATATTTCTTGAATTTTTAGCTTCGGGAATCATGCCCATTGCCTGTGAGATTCGAAAAATTGAAAACATTGCCTACACTCCAGCGCCTGACATTGTTCACGAAGCAGCAGGACATGCACCGATTGTTGCCGATGATGAATACAATGACTACCTAAGAAGCTATGGAGAGGTGGCGATGAAAGCCATTTACTCTAAGAAAGACATTGACCTCTACAACGCTATTAAAAATCTGTCCGACAAAAAAGAAAACCCACATGCGACAAAAAAAGAAATCCAAGAAGCTGAAAAAATATTTGAAGAGACCTATGCCGACCTGGACTATGTTTCAGAGGCAACGCACCTGGCTCGCATGAGCTGGTGGAGCATTGAATATGGCCTCGTTGAATCACCAATGGATTATAAAATTTATGGAGCCGGTCTTCTGAGTTCATTAGGAGAATCTTACAAGTGCCTTGATGACTCCATTCGCAAAGTCCCTTTTACTTTGGATTGTATTCACCAATCTTACGACATCACGAACACGCAACCCCAACTCTTTGTGACACCGAACTTTGATTACTTGAAAGAAATTTTAGAAGAATACGCGAACAGCATGGCTTACAGAAAAGGAGGTATGGAAGGATTAGCTAAAGCAAAGTTAGCTCAATCTATTTGCACCGTTTCTTTCAGTAACGGAGTTCAAGTCAGTGGACATATTAAAAACTTTTCCGTTGAAAAAGACAAAAGCGTCAGTTTCGTCGAAATAGACGAAAGCATTCAAGTAGCCACAACAGACAAAAGAATTCCAACAAAACAAAAACTTCAAAATATTTCGACGTTGCTATTTCCGAACAACAAAATCACTCTCAATGAAAAAAGCTATTCTCCAAATGAGATTCCTCATTTAGAAATTGGCACTAAAGTTCAAATAAAAAATTCATTTCAATTTTCAGTCAGCGGTGTTCTTCAAGAAATTGTTAAGATTGGAAATACGAACGCTGCCTTTATTATAAAAGAAGCTTCCTTTCTGTCATCAAACAATAAAAACAACTTTAATTCCGCAAAAGAAACACTCATTGTTTTTGCGGCACAGATTCCCGAAGTTCGCGGCGGAGATGCCGACAGAATTGCCGCTCTTGAGCAACTCAAAGACCAGGGAAATTGCTCCCATGAGCATATTGGAAACATGAAAAAGGAACACCTTGAACTCAATGAAATTCACCAATCCCTCAGAGCACTTCGAGAAGAGAAGACAGCTGGCCCAGAAAAGGCTTTAGCGGTCATTGCGGCAAAAATAGACAAAAGTTACCCTCAGCAATGGCTTTGCAAGTGGGAAATCATGGAAATAGCAAAATCGCTCAGTAAAAAGCCCGAGTTTTACGATCGATATGAAAATGATTTGAAGAAACTTCAAAATAATGACAAAAAACTTCACGACACCATTGAAAGAGCTTTAAAATACCTCCATAAGTGATTGTCAATGATACAAGTTTCCTCACTCTCAAAAAGCTACGGATCGAGGACCCTTCTCGATGAAATTGACTTCACCATCTCAAAGGGAGAGCGAGTTGGACTGGTCGGCAGGAATGGGTGTGGAAAGTCGACGCTTTTTAAAATCATACTCAAAGAAGAGGATTATGATTCAGGAAGCCTGAGCACTCCGAAAAACTATTCACTCGGTCATCTCAGTCAACATATTCACTTCACCGAAAACACGGTCATTGAAGAATGTGCTCTTGCTCTTGGCGAAGATGAAAAGTGGGACCTCTACAAAGCTGAAAAAATTCTTTTTGGATTGGGTTTTAATCAAGAAAATATTTACCTCAACCCCAATCAATTTTCAGGTGGGTTTCAACTTCGAATTAATTTCACAAAAACTCTTCTTCGTCAGCCGGACATGCTCTTGCTCGATGAGCCCACCAACTATCTTGACCTTCCTAGTCTCCGATGGCTTCGAGGTTTTTTACTGAGCTATGCCGGTGAAGTGGTCATTATCACGCATGACAAACTTTTTATGGATACTGTGACCACGCACACCATGGGTATTCACCGGGGAAAACTTTTAAAGATTCCTGGCAATACTGAAAAATATTATGACAAAGTTGCCGAAGAAGAAGAGATTTACGAAAAAACTCGGCAAAAACAAGAAAAAAAGGTCAAGCATTTAAAAAGCTTTGTCGATCGTTTTGGAGCTCAAGCGGCAAAAGCGACTCAAGCCCAATCCAAAATGAAGGAAATTGCCAAATTAGAAATTGGCGCTAAATTACAAAATGAAGCCGACATGAGACTTCGCTTTCAATATGAAGAAATTCAAGCTAAACGGCTCTTAGAAATTAAAGACCTTTCCTTTGCTTTTGCTGAAAATGAAATTCTTTTTCAAGACCTCAACTTTGAAGTCATGAAAAAAGATAGGATTGGAATTATTGGTCGAAACGGAAAAGGTAAAACAACCCTCCTCAACGTCATCTCAAATGAGCTACAAAAAAGAAGTGGTGAAATTAAATTTCACGATTCCGTGCGCTTTGCTTACTACCAACAGACCAACAAGAAAAAGCTCGACCTCAACAAAAGCATTTATGATGAAATTTCCGCTGCGAACCCCCTGCTCACCATTTCCCAGGCAAAATCAATTTGTGGAGCCATGATGTTTTCCGGTGATGACTCCAACAAAAAGATTAAAGTTCTTTCTGGAGGAGAACAAGGAAGAGTCCTCCTCGGGAAGATTCTCGCCAAACCCAGCAACTTTCTTTTTCTCGATGAACCGACAAATCACCTCGACATGTATTCTATAGACATTATGATTGAGGAACTCAGAAACTTCCCAGGCTCGCTCATGATTGTCACTCACAGCGAAGAGCTCCTTAAAAAAGTTTGTAACAAACTCATTGTTTTTCAAGACGGCAAGGCTGAACTTTTTAATTTTGGTTACAACACTTTCTTAGAAAAAATCGGCTGGCAGGAAGAAGAAGAGCTTTCAAAACCCAAAAAAAAAGAGAAAGCCAAGTCAAGTAGTGAAAGTGCAAAAAAAGCACCAAACAAAAAATTAAAAAAAGAACTCGCAAAACTCGAGGAAGAAATCTCCAAACTCGAAGAGAGCCTCAAAGAAAAAAATCAAAGGCTGCTCGAGTGGACAACTCAAAACAAAGATTTTGAAAAAATAAACGAGCTCTCAATGGAAATAAAAACTATTGAAGAAAAAATAAATACCCATTTTCAAAAACTCGAAGAAAAATCCCAAGATTTTTAGAGCTTACCAACACATTTCTCCTCCTCATTCACAGGCACTCACAGGGACGGAGCTTATCTCAACCAAGACAATACATTTTATCGCTTTTTTAAAAAATTCTTCTCTTTTTCAGATTAATAGCGATTTTTTCAACTTTTCACTTCTTGATTTCAAGTAAAGCCTGCTTTCACACTTATCGCAGCTCCTTTTCTAGCCAGCTTTTAGAATTTTAGACAAAACTAAACATCTCTAAAGCATTTCGAGAAAAATGAGTAACTAATTTTTGCTAAGTTGCTTCTAGAAATTTTTCTAAAATCTCGTGAGGCTTCAGTTCTTGATGGTTTTCTTTGATTTTTCTATATTTCAAATAAAATACTTCACGGCGCTTTAAAAACTTTCTCGACCCGATGTCCTTCATAAAAAACTTTTCTTCAACGCTTCGTGATTGCTCTTCTTTTGGAGTCCTATTTCCTGCTGTTCCTATCCAGCCAGTGCGTTCAAGATATTCTTTAAATATAACTCTATAAGTCTTCTGTCGCTCGTCTACCGTATCACCCAAAGATTGATACCAACTGGGAGCAGTAAGTCCTTTTGTAAAAGAACTTTCAATACCGTAGGCATAGTATTGATAACTGGAGAATCGATAGCCCTTTAACTGCTTTAAATTTCGAACTATTCCGGCCCGCAAGGGGTTGGCTTCAATATACATGTGGACATCTATTTGAGCATCACTCTCATCTTCGACCACTGGCGTTTTAGGCCGCTCTATAGCAACTTTACCTTTTCTGTGATGTTTTCGATTGAAATGGGCCCCAAAACTTGCATGAGCTCGCTGCATAAACTTTGATAGATGAGAGCTTCCTTCTGAATAGCCACACAACATGTGCACGTGATTGTCCATGTAACAGAAAGCCTGTACATGCACTTTTCCCTTCAGCGACTGATGATTGAGTGCCTTGTTCGTGTGCTGAGAATACATTGCTTTCGCATCGTAAGATTTCAGCAAAAACTCAGAATTGTGGCATTTCCAGAATTTGTGAACCAATCCACTACTTTCAAAACAGGTCAGTGCTCTTGATTTTCTCATACAAGAACCCCCCTTGCAAAATGAATGCCTAAGTTTGCTCCGTCCCTAATACATACCTAATACATACCTGACTGGAAAACACCTTATGAGGTTCTATACAACAAACGTTGCACTACGAGCTGGTAGTCGGGTACCTTATTGAGAGACTCCATGGCTATCTTGTGTTTGGGAAGACGCAAAGGAAAAACTCCCAGTAAAAATAACTCACAAAACTATTTTAAAGAAATTAAAGCCTCAAAACAAGCTCTAAAATTTAAGTTCAAGCTCTTTTCAGATACTTATAGAGAAATAAAATCTATTTTCTGATTCTGAAGATGGGCCAAGATCAAAGAAACTTTAAATAACGTTGAGCTTTCAAGATTTCTTTGAACTTTTTTCAGTCTGGCCAGCTGATCTTTTGAAATAATTTCTTCAAAGCCACTCCCCACCCAATAGTGTTTTTTTACTTCAATAATGAAAATTTCATTGTTTTTTTTAGCCAGAATGTCGACTTCGACCCCATTGATTCTTTTATTTCTATAGAGAATTATTAGCTTTTTCTTGATGAGGTCTTCACAAACAAAAGTTTCTGCTGATCGTCCCTTAAGAACTTTGTTTTGAAATTTTTCACGAGTCACCTCAAAAGACTAGCAAAAAGCTTGCCGAAAAGATTAGGGGCTGTACTCACTTCATTGTAAGTAGCGAAAATTATGTGGAGAGTTCTTTTTCAAGGATCGAAGAAGGAGAATATTCAACATATTTGACGACTGAGAAACGAAGAAAAAGGGCTCTCAACTAATTTGCAGCCTTGCAATGAAGTGAGTACAGCCCCTAGTTACAGCGAAAAGAACGTCGGTGGTAAGGAGTGATACCATGCTCTTGGATGGCTTTTTTATGGGCCGGAGTGGGGTAGCCGACATTTGTCTCCCAAGAATACTGGGGGAAGTCTTCAGAAAGATTTTTCATGACCTTGTCTCGCTCAGTCTTGGCAAGAATAGAAGCTGCGGCAATAGGAAAATACTTTTGATCCCCCCGAGACTCCGCATGAAGCTCGACAGATTCTACCTGAAACTGCTTGGGTTTTACCGGGCCATCAATGAGCACTAAGGTTTTTTTTAAATTCAGAGCGCCTTCAGCACTCGCCACAAGTTTCTTATAAGCCCGATACATCCCTTCCATACGAGATTGATAAATATTTAAATGATCAATTTCTTTGGGAGTGATCTCAACAACGGCGTGTTTTAATTTTTTATTTTTTACGAAACTAACGAAGTCTGTTTTCTCACTAATGTTTAATTTTTTGGAATCGTAACAACGCGGTATTTCGGAATGAATCCAATCTTCAGAAAGGTCGAGTAAAAATGCCGCACAATTTAAGGAGCCCGCGAGACAGCCAGCTCCAACTTCATCAATTCCAATAAAATATTGATAGTCAGATTGACTTAAAAAAGACTCAACACTTTTAAATGGGTGAAGAGTCTTTTTAAGCGATTTCTTTTTTGTACTTTGAGTCGGCAAAAATTCTTAGGCTTTTTCTTCGCTTTTAACTTCAGCTTTTACTTCTTCAGTTTTTGTTACCACTTTTTTAGATTTTTTCTTAGCTTTTACTGCAGCAGCACCCTGAGATTGCATTCTTTTAATGTCCATGTTTTGAATACGAGCCGCTTTACCAGAAAGATCTCTCAAATAGTAGATTCGAGATCTTCTCACAAAACCTTCCATTTTTCTTTCAACAGAAACAATTCTCGGTGAATGCACCGGAAAAACTCTTTCAACGCCAACGCCAGAGGAAATTTTTCGAACAGTAAAAGTAGAATGAATCCCACTTCCCGCTCTCTTAATAACCACACCTTCAAAAGCCTGAATTCTTTCTTTGGTTCCCTCTTTAATAGTTGATTTCACCACAATGGTGTCACCAGACTTAAAATGAGGAATATCTTGACGTAGATGCTTTTGAGTTAATGTTGCTAATTCCATAACAGCTTGTAAATAGCCAATTTTTACGTTCCAGGTCAAGACTAAATATTAAAGTTTCGTCGCTTTAATCTTTTTTTTAAAAGTTTCAGAAGTTCTTGCCCGGAATCACTGAGGTTTTCTCCGCTATGACCGTCAATGAGTTTGGGCTTAAAAGCAAAACTCAGCATAAGTGACTGATTTTCATTCCATTTTGAAATCTCTCCATGGTGTCCAGAACTCAAAACACTCGGAACCGCCTCCCCCTTGAACTCACGAGGCCGAGTGAACTGAGGATACTCCAAGAGACCATTACTAAAACTTTCTTCATGAAGGCTTTCACTACTTCCCAGAACGCCGGGAATGAGCCTAACCACGGCATCGACAAAAGCCAAGGCACAGATTTCTCCACCCGTGAGAATATAGTCTCCGAGGCTGAGCTCTAAATCGACCCACTCCTCCACAAATCTCTCATCAACCCCCTCATAGCGACCGCAAAGAATAAATATTTCCTGTAGTTCTTCAGCGTGACTTGGATCTTCTTTTTCATCACTTTGAATTTTTTGCGCCCAAACCTGCATCAATGATTGATCCAAAAGCAAGCCTCGGGGACTGGTCAAAAGAAGGCGAAAAGCACTTCTTTGAGTATAGGCCTCACTTAATTTCTTCATAGCAGCATCAAGAACATCGTAGCGCAAAAGCATGCCGCTATTGCCGCCATAAGGCACATCATCTACTTTTCGATGCTTTCCAAAGCCATATTCCTTTAAATCAATAGCTCTTAACTCTAAATTTTGTCTGAGTTGTGAGCGCCTGAGAATTGAAGAGTTCAAATAGGCATTCACGACCTCTGGGAAAAGAGTTAAAATTGAAATTTTTTTCAGAGTCGCCATTGCTCTTATTTTTTATCGAGATGCAGAGACGAATAAAAGTCTAACCAAGCATCAAGATTTTGATAAATTATTCTTTTGTCATCCAAGAAAACCTCTAAAGCGTCTTTATTCCAAGGAAAGCTAAAGAACTCTTGATTGTCGCTACGAATGGCCTCGCAAACAATGTTTTCAATTCCTGCGCTAGCCATCCAAATGAAATTATTAATTTTTGCTCGTTCAAAGGAATCTTCATTACAAAGCGAAAACTCATTGAGATCGGTCAAATAAAACTCACCTTTTTGAAGCTTTGGAAAGTCTTCGCGTTTCAAAAAAACTTCAACCTGAATGAGCTCTGCCTTCTCGCTTTCAGTCATTTTTTGTGAAAAATTTAATTTCACATAGCGAGCATCTTTCCACTGAGCTCTCAAAGGAGAACATTCATTGATTGAAAATTCTTTCATTTCGTTTTGAATTTTTAAGAGAACTTGAGTGCTACCAGAGTGAAAAGCAACTGGACCAGGGGAATGTAATTTTAATTTGAAGGAATTTTTAGAATAGTTCCCATGGCGGCCTGTGAGCACCCCCATGGATATTAATTTCATAATTTCTAGTTTTGAGTCTTTTTATAATCTTTAAAAAGTTTTTTTACCCTTGGAGTCGGCAAAGCACCTTGTGCTAGCCAATGAGCATAACGCTCTTCATCTAGAGTCATGTAGCCTTTTTCACCGGGCCTATAATTTCCAATTTTTTCCAAATAACGTCCACCGAGGCGTGAAGCATTATCAGCAACTTTAATCTGATACATTGGATCGTGTTTTCTTCCGCATGGGGATAATCTTATAACAACCATTTTCTTAAGTACTCCTTATAAGGCGCCAAATTTATTCTAGATTCCTAAGTGATGCAAGTGAATTCAGCTAATTTTCCAAAAAGCCTTATAATTTTCTTCCAAAGCCTTTGCCGCCGCGAGAAGGACCAGAATTGCCTCCACCAAAAGGATTGCCGCCCCCAAAACCCTTCATTTTCTTCATCATTTTTCGTGCATCAAGAAAGCGTTTCACTAATTGATTGATCTCAGAAACATCATTTCCAGATCCCAATGCAATTCTCTGCCGACGGGAGCCATTGAGTTCTTCTGGGTTTTTTCGCTCAAAAGAAGTCATTGAATTTAAAATAGAGTTGATTCTCTTAATTTCAGAGTCCGTATCGACCTGATCGAGCGCCTCTTTCATGCCACCCATTCCTGGCATCATTTTTAAAAGTCCCGACAAAGGTCCCATCCTCGAAACCATCTTCAACTGATCTCTAAAGTCTTCAAGACTAAAATTAGAGAAATCTTTTATTTTTTCTGCCGCATCGCCAGCTTCTTCTTCGGTGATCACTTTTTGAGCACGTTCGATGAGGCTCAGAACATCTCCCTGATCGAGTAAGCGAGAGGTAATTCTATCCGGATGAAAAAGCTCAAAATCCTCTGCGCGCTCACCCGTTCCAATAAATTTAATAGGCTTTCCGGTTACAGAAACAAAACTCAGTGCCGCCCCACCACGAGCATCTCCATCGAGCTTCGTCAGAATGGCTCCACCCAATTGAACTCTCGAAGAGAAGCCTTCTGTCACCTCGACGGCTTGCTGCCCCATCATGGAATCAATGACGAGCAAAGACTCCACGGCATGAACAGCCTGGTGAACCTCTTCAAGTTCTTTCATGAGGTCTTCATCAACTTGAAGCCGACCAGCCGTATCGACAATCAAAACCTCAATATTTTCATTTTTTGCGCGTTCATAAGCTTTTTTACTAATCTCAACCGCGCCCATGGAAGGCTCATAAGAAAAACACTCTAAGCTATTTTTTTCAGCCAGTATTTTTAACTGATCCATCGCCGCTGGACGCTGCGTATCGACACTCACAAGTGCCACTCGCTTTCCTTCATTCTTAAGATGCAACGCTAATTTCATGGAACTGGTAGTTTTTCCAGAACCCTGCAAACCACACAGAAGCACTGATTGAGGCGTGGGATGGTTGAGCTGCAAGGCTCTATTTTCACCACCAAGAATGGTGGTTAATTCATCGGAAAGCACTTTAAGAATTTGCTCTTCCGGCTTCAGGCTTTTAACAACGTCTTCGCGAAGGCATTTTTCCTTAACTCGGGCTAGAAAATCTTTAGTCACTTTAAAATGAACATCTGCCTCAAGAAGCCCGGTTCTCATTTCCTTGAGAACGGCTTCAATGTCTTTTTCTGTGATACTCGATCGGCCACGAACGACCTGAACAGCGGCTGAAATCCTTTTTTGTAATTGATCGAACATAAAAAAGGTATATCAGCTCTTGGAATTGAGCTCAATTTGAAATTTTTTAAAAAATTAAAGTCTAGAGTCGTTATTTAGCGATAAGAAGGAAAAGCCTTTCCAAAGTAGACTGTTCCAGCAATTCCCACTTGAAGTGTATTGAAAACTTCTTCAGCGTCAATATTTTTAGAAGAATGAATAAAATCTCTCAATTCCAATCGCAAAGCAAAGCGATCTTTAATGAGCATTCTTAAGCCTAAAGTCAAAGCAGCACCTAAGCGCATTTCTTCAGCTTCTTTTTTCTTATCGAAAAGATTATGTTCCGTCCAAACAGCTCCAAGACCTAAGCCCATATAAGTATCATAATGCAAAACAGATCGAGAGGTGATCTGCATTTTCGAATAAAAGGGTGTGAAAAAATAACTAGACGCCAACATTTTTTTTGGAAAATCGACTCCCAACATTCCTTGCTTCGATGCTGTTAACTTGTTTCTCACTTCTTCTCGGGCAAATTTTGAAAGCTTCACAGAATTAAACTGAAACCAAATTGGTTCGATGGCATGTCGTCGATTGACTGAATAGAGTAAAGAAACATTGTACCCAAAATAATCAACAAGAGAAGAAAAAGTAGAATAACCAAGCCCCAAGTTCAGATCGAATTTTCCTTTTCTGGGAAAGAGTGGACTGAGCACGGAATCTTTTGGCCCATATTGTGATTCAATTTGATAACTTTTAAACTGGCCACTGGAAAGCTTTTCGTAATCATCGACAGCCACTTCACTTGCAAATGATTGAAAATTGAAAAAAACGAGAGACGTTATAATATAAGAAATTTTTTTCATGACCCTCTTAGTATACAATTAGCTTTTATTTTTGATGAGAACTCAAGCGTCAAGAATCTTTCTTCTTAACCCGTTTCCTCATTCTTCTTTCAATTTCTGAGGCAGTTTCTTCCAAAGCTTTCCCAGTAACGTCAAAAACTGGCCACAAACGATTGCGAGAGAAGACTTGCCTCGACCATTCAATTTCACGCTGGATGTGATCCATGCTGGCATAATCCCCCAGTGGGTTTTTCCCCATTCGAACTAAGCGCTGTCGCCGAATTTCCGCTAGGGCGTCACTTTGAATAATTAAAGCAACAATTCTATTTTGATCAACCTCAAACAGTTCCTGAGGAGGCTCAATTCCATAAACCAAAGGAACATTAGCAACCTTCCACCCTTTGTGAGACAAAAAGATACTCAATGGAGTTTTACTCGTTCGAGAAACCCCGACTAAAATGAGGTCAGATTTTTTTAAATTTTCAGGACTCGAACCATCATCTTGTTTCACCGCAAATTCCATAGCTTCAATTCGGCGAAAATATTTTTCATTCACTTCATGTAATAAGCCGGGTGTTTGAGAAGGTAAGTCCTCAAAGGTTCTTCCAAAAAGCTCGAGAACTGGGCCAAGCACATCAACCGCATCGAGGCTTCTTTCTTGAATGCCTTTTTTCATCGCGACTCGAAGATCAGAAGAAACAAAGGTGTAAAGTAAGGCTGCATTCTGAATTCTAGCTTCATCCAAGATAGCATCCACTTGAGTCACCTTAAGAACTCTCTTGTAACGAACCACTCGAATATCTAAATTTTCATATTGGGTCAGCACGGCTTGAATAACCTGTTGAGCTGTTTCCCCTGTTCCGTCACTCACAATAAATAAAGGTCGCGAAGATAAGGTGAGTTCTGACAATGAAACTTCCTGAAAACTCATGAACCCAAAGTATCGGAATTCAGAGTCTTAATCAAAATTTTCAGGAAAATAAACTTTTGGAAGCTTGAGGCTGAGTTCAATAATTTTTTTCCTGAGCTCGGGAACACCTTGCCCCGTCAAGGCACTCGTCAATAAGCACGGAGCACCTGGAAAAGTCTCATGGACCATTTTTCGAAAACGGTGAATGGCAAAACGTGAAAAGCCGCTCTGCAAATCGACTTTATTGACGACAAAAATTCTTTCTAACTGCGTGCTTTTCAAATCCTTCAGGACCTCTTCGGTCGTGTTAAATTGTTGTTCCCAATTGACTTGAGAGGCATCGAGGACATGAATAATCACATCAGCTTCAAGAGCTTCCAATAAAGTACTTCGAAATGAAGCGACCAACTCCACAGGTAAGTCCCGAATAAAACCTACTGTGTCGCTGATAATAATGGTTGGTTTCGTTGGTGGTGACAACGCTCTGACCAGCGTATCGAGAGTGCTAAAAAGTTTATCTTTCTCCAAAGTCTTAGCTTGAGTCAGAGCATTCATCAACGTTGACTTTCCAGAATTCGTGTAACCCACTAAAGCCAAGCGTGGAAGCTGACTTCTGCGAGAAGACTGCACATGAAAAGATTTTTCAGATTTAGTAATCTTCACCTCAAGTGACTGAATACGATCTCGCAAGTGACGACGATCCAACTCTAGTTTCTTTTCACCGAGCCCCCGCCCTCCCAAACCACCTTTGGCTCCACGTTGACGAGAAAGTCCTTCCCAAATACCTGCCAGACGAGTGAGTAAAAACTTAGAACGAGCTAACTCAACTTGCATCCTCGAAAGCTTGCTTGTGGCGTGGCGATTGAAAATTTCCAGAATCAACATTCGCCGATCAAAAACTGGACGATCGAAAAGATCTTCAACTTTTCTTATTTCTGACGGAGAAAGTATAGAATCAAAAACAATCAACTCACAACTTTCACCGGGAAACTTTTCCAAAAGCTGAGATTTAAAGGAATTTGACAACTTTAATTGATGATTCTTTTTTTGAGTCAACAAAAGACTTCCTTCCAGAAAAAGACCCAAACTTTTAATAAGATTTTTGGCTTCTTCCCCCAAATCATCAGAACTCGACAGAGTCACTAAGACACAAGACGAAATCTTCACTTCTTTGTAACGACCCCACTCAATACAAAGTGGATTAATATTGGAAAGATCTCTCTCGACGGTCTTTTTTTGGTCTGGAAGATCTTTATTGGGAACAAAATAATTTGTAAAACTATTTTTTACGGATGAAGAGCTATTCTTATCGCCTACTTTTTTAGCAGCGTCTCGAATGAGCTCCGCTGAAGATTTCTTCGCTTTCTTATTTGTCAAAAGAATTGCATCTCCGGAAAAGTCCACTCTCGAATACTTGGCAGTTGTTTTTTCAGAGAGACAATTTCTTCCTCCGCCCAAAGACCAGCATAAGCACAATTCAAAGACTGAAAAGCTGAAAAAAATTGAAGGTCAAAATTCTTAAATTTCTGTTCTTCAAAAAAAAGATAAAATTTTCGACGCTCTTTATTGCGAAAGGAAAAAAACAAGGGTTCCTTAGAAGCTAAAGGGCTCTGAAGCGCTTCCATTTTTTGAAAATAAAACGTATAAAGGCCAAGGGAATAGTGATCAAAAAGTGTCGTCGGCGAAGAAAAATCAAAGGGAGCTTGAGCTTTTAACTTTAAAAAGACAACGCCCTTTTCTTGTTTCATCGCTTTTCAGAAATTTTATCGAGAATACCGTTAATAAAAGAACTCGAGTCTTGAGAAGCGTAAACTTTTGAAATTTGCAAAGCTTCATTAATAATCACGGCCGTGTCTATTTTTTTTTCAAATTCTGGGAATAAAAGTTCACAGGTAGCCACTCTCAAAATTGAAAGATCGACTTTATCAATACGTTCAAACTTCCAATTAACCAGAACACTTTCAATTTTTTGATCGATAACTGGTAAATTATTGGAGACTCCTTGAATAAGATTCAAATAAAATTCTTTATTGTCTTCATCCTTGGCTTGTTCTTGCCAATACAATTCGACGTTTTTAGAATTTAAAAGTTTGGGATCAGCAAAGACCCAGCGATAACAAACTTGGACGACCATTTCTCTGGCGCGATGACGTGTAGGCATTTCACTTCTCAGTATACTGCCCTAAGACACAGGAATAAAGATCTAAAGAAGCTTTAAATACTGATAAAGACCGGCCTGTGCCGCTTCTCTTCCCTTCGAAGTCCTTTGTTCTGCTTGAGTATATGAAGCGACTGTGAGCAGGCCTAAAGCAATGGGATGCTTCATTTCCATCTGAAGATCCAACAATGACTGTAGAACGCTCTGACAAATAAAATCAAAGTGTGGCGTTTCGCCTTTAATAACACAGCCTAAGACAAGACTCAGCGCCGTTGAGTCTTTTTTGAGTAACTTCACCGCTAAAGGCAGCTCAAAAGCCCCAGGTACTTGATGTTTTTTAATTTTTTCTTTCGGAAGACCCATGCCTTTTAAAAAACTTTCTGCAGAATTCAATAAAGCAATATTTATTTCAGAATACCAAGTTGTATAAAGAATATTGATTTCTGAAATATTAGAAATTTTTTCGCTCAACTCTTCAGATTGAAAATAGTGATTAAAAAAATCTTCTACCTTTTGAGACTCGGAAATAGTCACGGAATGAGATGTCCCATTTTATTTTTTTTGGTTTTCAAATAGTCGGCATTTTCCTGACAACTCGCTACATGAATGGCTTCTCGGCCCACAATCTCCAAGCCATAAGATCCAATACCAATGATTTTCTTAGGATTGTTGGAAAGAATAATGATTTTATTGAGACCAATTTTTCTCAAAATTTGTGCCCCAATACCGTAATGACGTAAATCTGGTGAAAAACCTAAGGCTTCATTCGCTTCAACCGTATCAAGCCCGTTTTCTTGAAGTTCATAACTTTTAATTTTATTGACCAAACCAATTCCCCGGCCTTCTTGACGTAAATACAAAAGGACCCCACTGCCCTTTTGAGCAATAATCTCAAGTGCTCGATCTAATTGTGAACCGCAATCGCAACGTAACGAAGAAAAGACATCTCCCGTCAAACACTCCGAGTGCACTCGAACGAAAGTCTCTTCTTTTTGAAAGTTATTTACATCGCCAAGAACAAGCGCTAAATGCTCTGCCCCATCAACTGCCGACTTAAATACTTTCACCTGAAAGTCTTTGTGGAATTTATTAGGAAGGCGCGAGCTTGCCAATTCCTGAATCAAAGACTCATCATGGTGCAACCTGTATTCAATCAGTTCCGCAATGCTCAAAATTTTAATCTGATGCTTTTTTGAAAAGATTTCAAGGTCATCTCTTCGAGCCATCGTGCCGTCGTCATTAAGAATTTCACAAATGACACCGGCATGTATTTTCAAACCTGAAAGACGGGCCAAATCAACAGCCGCCTCAGTATGCCCCGCTCGAACCAGAACACCGCCATTAACAGCACAAAGAGGAAAAGTATGCCCAGGAACAACAATATCTTTTCGCGTGCTATCTGGGTCAACAGCAACTTGAATCGTTCGAGCTCGATCATGAGCTGAAATGCCTGTGCTTACTCCAGTTTTTGCCTCAATACTCACGGTAAAAGCTGTTTCAAAAGGAGCTTCATTATTTTTAGCCATTAAAGGGAGCTCCAAACGTTCAATCATCGTCCCTTCCATAGACAAACAAATGAGTCCACGCCCATGAGTTGCCATGAAGTTCACATCTTGAGCTTGAATGTTTTCAGCCGCACAAACGAGGTCACCTTCATTTTCTCGATTATCGTCGTCAACAATGATCAACATCTTCCCAGCTTGAAAATCTTTTAATGCCGCTTGAACTTTGGAAAATTTTTCTATGGAACTCATCATAAACAACCTTTTCTTTGATCTTGAGTCGCTTCGGGTTTTGAAAGTTTTTGATAATCCTGAAAGCGACACCAATGCTTGGCCATCAGGTCTGCCTCAACATTGACAAAGTCTCCAAGAGCCAGACTTCCTAAGTGAGTTTCTTGAAGGGTATGGGGAATGAGACAAAGATCAAAGGAAGTTGCCTCATGACTATCAAAAACTTTATTCACAGTGAGGCTTGTACCATTCACAGTAACGGATGCTTTTTCTACCAGAAAAGGAGCAATACGCTCTCTCGACTCTCCAGTTAATTCTAAAGTTAAATAGAAACAGCGATCTTTTTCTAAACGCTGCTGAAGGCGCGCGACACCGTCCACATGTCCACTGACAAGATGCCCACCCAGGCGAGAGCCCAACTTCACAGCCCACTCAAGATGGTGCTCAAAGTCTGAATCTTCTAAAGACTTTTTAAAAGCGCTTCTCAAAAGAGTTTCTTCAGAAATTTGAAAAGAGTAATGATCTCCGTCGATTGCAGAAACCGTTAAGCAGGCACCATTCACGGCAATGCTATCACCAAGCCAAGTTTCTTTTTCTTGAAAAATTTGAGACTTGAAAGTGAGTTCATAAAATTTTTCTTGTTTTTGAAGCGAAAAAAAAGGGAGTTTCAACTCAACTAAACCGCTAAACATTGTGCCACGCATTATAGCAAGAATATTACGAACTGACAAGAAGCAGAAACAGGCTCTAGAGCTCTATTTTATCAACCACACGAATTGTACCCAGAATTGGAAAAACCTGTATGGAGTCTTTTTTCTGGATCTGCTGACGACGATTATAGCGAAAAGTTAAGATACTGCCTTCTTCGAGTTCACCAAAAGCTGCGCTTGTGAAAACCTTCTGAACTGAAGCCGTTAAAGCTTTCACTGTGTAAAGAGTGTTCAATTCTGGATCTGATAAATCTTTCAAGGAAATCAATGTATAGCTTGCCCTTTTTACTCCTAGAAAAGATTTTCTAAGAATCTTTTTTAATCCAACAACAGCACCTCTAAAGCTGCATTCTTCTTTAATGCAAAAAGAGTCACCAAAGTTTCTAGATTCAACAAAAGAAGGTGTCGCCATGATTAAAGTAAGCATGAAAAGAATTGTATTTTTTTGCATCGTGAACGAATCTAACACGGTGCGCGCAAAAAAGCAAATTCGACAACTAAAAAGAAGAGTGCAGGGGAGAGGACTATGAAGCTAAGTTTCTCAATAGTTTGAAGCAGTTTTGATACAATTTACTCACAAAACTTTCATAATCAGTTAAGAGTTCAATTTTCTTTTTCCAATGAGCTTCAGACTCCAAGTGGAGTTTATTTTGACTGAGTTCAACTGAGAGCACTTCTACATTTTTAACAAAAGACCGAAAAGAAGAATAAGGCAGCTCCTTTAAGAGTATTCTACTCAAATGAGGCAAAAAGACATTGAGCAAAAGGTCTGCTCTTTGAAAAGGAGTGAGTTCGATGGGAGCCTCCATTAAAAACTTTTTTAAAGATTCCAGGTCTTCAACTACTGAGAACTGCTCAACCCAAAGGGAAATGGCCTCATGCACTGAGGGTGATACTTTTTTTAATGGGAAAGGCAGCCTTTGCAGAGATAATTTTTTAGCAAGAATGAAGGCATGAGAAGGAGACTCCTCTAGCAAGTAGCTCCAAAGGAAGATTGTTTTTTCCTCTTTACTCAGTAAAGGAGATCGATGAATTTTTTTAAAGAGTTCTGAATTTAAATGAGACTCTTTCCAGTATCTTTTAAGCAGCCTATAGTTTCTGCGTTGACTCATAAAAAATAAAATACTTTCTCTACTGAAATGATCCGCTTCAAAAAAAAACAAGGGTAACTCTAACGATTCGATATGAATCAACTTGCCACGTTGACTTAAAGCCTCTCGATAAGCCAAAAGTTGATAACTTCCACCCGCAGCTGGCTTTAACCTAATTCCTTGGGCAATCTTTCCTGGCGCAGTAAGCAAAACACTATAAGCCATGCTCCAGACATAAGGAGCTAAGCCTTCCAGTAATCTAAAATTTCCAGTGACCAAACAAAAAACACTTAGTGAATCAATAAAAGTTTTTGTCAACAAATAAACGGGAAGAAACGCTGGACCATTTAAGCGAAAATAATGGCGTATATTCTGGCTGTTATTAATTAATTTTTTCTGTAAAAACAAGTAGCGTTCTGTAAAATTAAATCTCTTGGCGTGAGCTAAAAAAACTTTTTTTTCAGAATCATTAGGAATTTTTTGTGCGACCACTGCTGCCATTTCCAAATATGTTTTGCGGAGTTCTTCCATGAAAAAATCACTTTCCAACTGAGATTCAGAACTCTTCTGCGGAGGAACTAATTCGCGCTCCTGAAACAATTGGATTCTAGCCAAGGCCCTTAAATTCAAAGTAATGGCAGAGGAATCAGAATATGATCTCAGACTGCAGAGAAGAAGCAAGCTCAAAAAGATTGTTCGCCAAAGCTTTATAGACAGCTTTCTTTTAATCATGCAGCGCTTCATCCCCAGACCCTCATCACGGCATATCTTAGCATCAATTCGATTAAAAAAACAGCCACTATGAGGATGCTGTGAGCATAGTTATTCGCACTTGACGTAAAGAGCTCCATGCAAGAGCATTCATTTCAACTATTTAGAAAGGAAACAAATATTATGAATATTATTTTAAAAACAAGTATCAGTAAGTTATTTCTTCTCAGCATCTTCGCATTAACAAACTTTGCAAGCGCATCTTTAGGAGGTTACTCGTCTGAGTATCTCAGAGAAGTTGTTCAAGTATTAGAGAGTCCTCGTCCAAAAGTTGACAAAGATTTCATTAAATGGATTTCATTCTCAATAGCGACAAGTGGCAGAACCGATGACAATGGATTTGCCTATTTGAAGCTCATGAACTCAAGAGCTATCGAATCCTTTTACAACAGAAGCAATGTTGACGTTCCTAGAGGATTACAAGAAGTGATGGAAAGCTGGAGCGACTTACAAAATCAAGAAATCAGATTTGAATTAAAAGTTGGAGACGGCGGAATGTCTGATTGGGCTAAAAGCTATACGCTTCAAATTGTTGTTGCGAGAAGCCCAAGAGACGTTATTCAAGTTGGCGGTCTCACGCCTCAAGAATACGACCGATTGAAAGCTAGTTTTGAGAGCGTTCGAAGAAAAGAAAATAACCTCAGACCTGGTACAAGAGTTCGTGGTGGTGGATTACGAGGTATTCGTTAACAGCGAAGAGTCTCAAAAAAAACTTTTCATAAAAAAAAGCTGAGACTTTCGAGTCTCAGCTTTTTTTATATAATTTGTCTTTAAGTTACTGAATATTCATGAAGCGTCGGCAATTCTTGACATTTTAAGCTACCTTAGTTATAATGCGCAGCATTAAAGACAATTTAAACAATTAAATTATCAATAAGGAGAAAAAAAATAAATGAAATTAAATAAATTTTTACTAACAACTTTTTGTGGGCTTTTGCTAGGAGCAACCCAAGTTTCTGCAACGAACAACTACTCATCTGAAGTCAGTGTTTCCCAATGGAGCTACTTCAAAACTGTCAATTGCGAGACTACAGTTTTCGACAATGACCCTGCCATTAAGATTGCCAACGTTTCTATTGTCGAAAGAAGCACTGACTTTGATCTCGTTTTCGATATTACCCCTGGTTACTGTGTTGATGGATGCCTCACTCCAGCTCATGAAAGGCTAAACATTGCTAATTTGTTGAAGCTTGATGCAACAAATGGTTTTGCAGGCACTTTAAATAGAGTTTCAAAGTATAAGAACAATTCTGTTATTGCCAGAGCAAATGGGACCTACAGTGTTTCCATGAAGAATTTAAAAAAGTCAGAAGTTTTTAAAGACGAAAACAATTCAACAACAGTTCTAACTTTCGGAAAATGGTGGGGCTACCAGCACACAGACATTAAGTTTTCTAGAAACAATGGTGATTGTGGAGATGTTCCAGGAATTGCTATCTGCCCACTTTTTTAAGTTTAGATTTTAACTCACTATTTCTACAAAAAACCCTCTTTGAGTCTTTAGCTCAAAGAGGGTTTTTTATATTTAAACACCAATATCTGGAGAAAAACCTCGGCGCATGTTGTTCTCACTCAAGGTTCTCAGTTCAACAAATTGAGTCAGGTAATCGGGGCCACCAGCCTTTGCGCCGAGACCTGAAAGTTTATAACCACCAAAAGGCTGTCTTCCCACAATGGCTCCAGTAACACTTCTATTGACGTAAAGGTTGCCGACTTCAGCATATTTTTTAAAGCTCGCAATGACCTCTGGATTTCTAGAGTAGACTCCACCGGTCAACGCATCATCGACAGCATTCATGGCCGTTAAAGCTGCTTGATGGTCCTTCACGCGAATGAGAGTCAACAATGGTCCAAAGAACTCATCCGTGCAGAGCTCAGATTCTAGATCTGAACTTTCAAAGAGTGTGACGGGAACAAAGTGACCACTGTTTTGAAATTCTACAGGAATTTTTTTCTGAAAAATAATTTCTTTTTGATTTCTTTCAATGACGCTCAGGAGTTTGTTTTTAGATTCCTGAGTGACTACAGCAGAAACTTTAGTTTCTGGGTGAAAGACATCGCCAACTTTAAGGTCGGAAACTGTTTCCATCAGTCTTTTTTTCATGGGTTCATAAATATCTTCATGCAAGAAAAGTCGAGAAAGGGCGCTGCACTTTTGCCCTTGAAAAGCAAAAGCCGAATAAAGAATAGAATGAATGGCCTCATCGAGATCGGCATCATAATCGACATACAAAGCGTTCTTCCCTCCAAGCTCGGCCAAAACTTTTTTGAAGTGTCCTCGACCAGCCCCTTCTTCAGAGTAAACCTTGCTCAGAATATTTTTTCCAACTTCGCGAGAACCGGTGAAATTAATCATATGAATATCAGGATTCCTGACAAGCTCAGCTCCAACGATTTCGCCTTTGCCCGGCAGAAAAGCCATAGCTCCGCTGTCGACTCCTGCCTCAAGCAGTAACTCATAAAAAGCCTGCCCCACCGCTGAAGCCTCTTCGGCTGGCTTCAAAAGGACTCCATTTCCACAAAGGAGAGGCGCCACGCACATGCCACAGAGAATGGCCAACGGAAAGTTCCAAGGACTAATGACAGCCGTTAAACCCTTCGGGGAAACAAAATACGAATTTTCTTCACCCAACAATTCTTTTTGCAAGCGTTGAGGAGAAAATAATTTTCGAGATTCCTCTGCGTAGTAACGACAAAAATCAACCGCCTCACAAAGATCAGCATCAGCCTCAGCAAAATCCTTCGCCACCTCAGAAACAATCAGCGCCGAAAGAGAATATCTTTTTTCCTCTAACAAGTCGGCTAACTTTTCAATACAACGAACTCTTTGAGAGTGATCAAGATGCCTCCAGGTTAATGATGATTCTTTTAATTTTGAAACGGCGTCTTGGGTGATTTTCAAATCACTCAATTGCAATTCAGAGATCACTTCAGAGTTTTGACAAGGATTGAGTACCTTCAATCGAGTTAACGTTTCGGAAGCATAGCTATCGGCACCAATAAAAGGACTCACTTTTCTGGGAAAACTTTTCTTCACTTCAAGCAGTGACTCGCTTCTTTGTTTTCGAACTTCACTTTTAGTGAAATCAAGTGGTGCTAAATTACGAAAGCCTTCTTTTTTAGTTTTCGGAATTTCTTTATTTTCGGGTTTCCTGAGAAGCACCGCTGTTTCCGCCAGATCGACAAATTTATTTTTCAAGAAACCTTCGTTTGACGTATTTTCAAGGAGCCTGCGAACCAAATAGGCCATCCCTGGAAGCATGGCTCCAACAGGTGTGTATTCTCTGATTCTATAGCCCTTGGACTGAGTGATTTTTTTAAAAGGTTCTGCCATGCCATAAAGCATTTGCACCTCTACTCCGGAGCTAGGAATTTTTTTCGATTCTGCGAGCGCTAAAGCGTAAGAGAGACTCCGCATATTGTGGGTGGCAAAGGCCGGCACCAAATACGGATAGGCATTGAGCAAAAGATCGGTACAGCGCTCATAGCTCCAATCAGTGCTTTCTTTCTGTTGAAAAACTGGGCTTTCCCAATTTTTTTGCGAAGCTTGAATGTTTTCAAAATCCCAATAAGCTCCCTTCACGAGACGCACATAAATGGGTTGATTTCTTTTTTCAGCCAAAGCTGCCATTCTGAGAATATCTGCTTGAGAGTCTTTTAAATAGGCTTGAATGACAAAACCAAAATGCTCGTAATTGATGAATTCATCTTCACAGAAAAGCTCTTCTGCAGATCTGAACAAAATTTCTCGATAATCATTTTGTTCCATATCGATATTTAAAGTCACTTGATTTTTAACGGCATTTCGCAAAAGAACACGAAGCCTCGACTTCACACCTTGAACTGAATCCTCCAAAGAGAACGGGTTCATCAAAGAATACAAACTCGATGCTTTGACCGAAATATTCACTCGAGGTGTCTGCCCCCAGGGAAGTTCTGTCAAAATTTTCTGATTCGCCCATTGATTGACTTCGCTAGGAAGATTCTCGATGAGGTCATGATACTTTTCAAAATAAAGATCAGCTTCTTTTTCAGATTGAACGAGCTCACCTAAAATGTCGACTGTAAAGGCAATTCCATTTTTCCACATTTTTTTTATTTGCGGTAAAGAGTCTTGGGCGTTTTCTCCAATAATAAAGTTTTTCGCCATCGCAAAAACATTTTTTTTAATTTGATTGGAAGCAATTTTAGAAAACAGTCCACCGCTACTCGCCACTCCCAGAGCTGACTTCACAAAAGGCGACAACTCAATACCGGATTGGAGAAAATAAGTTTTAATGTGATCACTAATTTGCTCTGAATTTTGCAGTTGAGGAAGGACGTCAACGAAGCGAAACATTTCAATTTTGAAATCTTTCTTTTTCATGGCCCAATCCATCATTTTCCCAGTCCAAAAATTCTTATTAAAGAAACCAGGAGCTTCTTTTTGAGAACTCCCCAGAAATTCTTGTCCTATTTTTAAAACCTGAGCTTCATCAACTTGAATTAATTTTTGAGAGCTTTCTTTTTGCCACTTATCTTTGTAATTTTCCCAATCAGACATCGCCTTTGAAAAATAGCTAATTTCTGAGCTTCGAACAAGAAACAAGAGAAAAGATTAAGGAGATCTCTTTTTGATGATAAGCTGTTGATAATATGTTGACGGACGCCACAACTACCTGATTTTAAAGAACAATAAACGTTGATAACTTTTTTACAATTGTGAAGAACAAATCAACTCAAAGAGCCTTAAAAAAAAACACCCTTTTCTCTCGACCTCAACTGAGCCCTCAGAATACCCTTAAGGCTAAGATGTCTTATCAATTTGATGAAAAACGCCTCCAATCCATGTTTCAACTCCTCCAAAGCTGCGGAGAGAAAGCCCTGAACATACGAGAAAATGAACTCAAAGTCAGCGTTAAAGACGACAAGTCTTGGGTCTCCAATGCCGACAATGCTCTCAGTAGAATTCTTATTGATGAATTAAAAAAATTATTTCCAGATTATTTAATTTTCTCTGAAGAAGAAAAGCCTGCTGCCTTTGACAAAAAAGACCTGGCGCAGAAATGTATTTTCATAGACCCCATTGACGGCACCAGTGGATACATTAAAAAAACTTCCGCATGGTCTATTCAAGTCGGAGCCAGTTTTGAACACAAAGCACTTTGGGGTTTTGTCTATTGCCCTGAAAACAAAACATGTTTCTACGCAGCTCAAGGCTCTGGAGCCTGGAAAAAGATTGAAGATGCACTGCCGACCCCTCTTCGCTGCGCTGATCGATCAGAAACTTCTCAGGAAGAACTCTGTTACACTCGCTCTCCAAACTATACAGAAGAAAAAATTCAGAAACTTCTCGATTCAAAAAAGATTTCAAAAAGCTCGCCTCGAGGCTCTATTGGCCTCAAGCTCATGCACATACTTGAGAATCAAGCTGACTTTTTTCTGAACCGAGGTGGCAAAACTTATTATTGGGATATTTTAGCGCCAGAAATTATTTTCACTGAAGGTGGAGGAAGCTTTTTTACTCGTGAAGAATTTTCATATATCGAAAAAGATTTCAAACTCAAAAGCGACTATATTACATTTAACTCTAGTATTAGCGAGGCTCTCAAAAAAATAGAATTCATTGACGAATCTTCCTTGATTGCGCCCTTCTAAAAAGTTAACTTTATTTTCAATGAAAAAAATTCTGATTCTCCTCATCGCTATTTTTAACTTTTCAGCCTGGACTCAAAACTATGATTTCATTGAAAGTGCCCCACGCCACGAAGAGCAGAGAAACACACACTCCGTGCAAAGAAGTCAAACTTTCAAAAGTTGGTATTTCTCATTAGGACCAGCTCTTCCACTCAGTAAAGCCTATGCAAAAAGAAATATTCACATTGGACTCCAAGGCGGTCACCTTTGGGATGCCGAGAGCGCTAATATAGAAGCCTTAGTTCACTTTAACTTTAACGGAAGCTCTCCCTTTCAGTATTATGCCGCCGGAAGCCTTGGTGGAAATTATTTTTTCTATGAAAGCAAACAAATTGGAACTTACGCTGGAGCTCAACTTGGGCTCGCTATGAGCGAAGATGACTCCTCAACGCCATTTGGTTTTCACTATGGGATTCAGGGTGGAGCTGTTCTCCTGCGCTCTAGTGACGTCAATCTCAATTTAAGAATACAGGCCACTGGAGCGAGTTTTAAACTCAATAATAAATACCCGTTTTGGCTACAATTTGGATTGGGACTGAACTTTTAAAAACAGTGCCTTAAAGTTATCTTTAGCATGAAAACAAGGACTTGACGTGCGGCATCATCCCTGCTAGCATCTCGCTTCAATGATTAAAAATATTCTTAAGAGTAAAAAAGACATTGTGATAAACTGGCTTCCTCGTTACACCGGTATGCCCCTTGAAGAATTTGGGGAATACATTCTCCTCACAAACTTTATTGGCTATGTGCACGACTTTGCAAAACTACATCAGTCTAAAATTTATGGCCTCGACAAACCGATGCAAGCAACGACAAATAATGATGGTATCACCATTATTAACTTTGGAATGGGCTCTCCTAATGCAGCGACTATCTGCGATCTTCTTTCAGCAATCTCCCCTAAAGCAGTTTTGTTTTTAGGTAAGTGTGGAGGATTAAAGAAAAAATTAAAACTTGGAGACTTTATCTTACCCATTGCTGCGATTCGAGGTGAAGGGACCTCTGACTCTTACTACCCTCGAGACGTTCCAGCACTGCCCTCCTTTAAGCTCCAAAAAGCCGTTTCGCATACCATTGTTAAAAACGACCTGGATTATTTCACAGGATCTATTTACACTACAAATCGAAGAATCTGGGAACACGACGAAGAATTCAAGAAAGATCTCGACACCATGAGGTGTATTGGCGTGGATATGGAAACAGCAACGTTTTTTGTGGTCTCTTTTTTTAACCAGATTCCTCACGGTGCTATTCTTTTAGTCTCTGACCTTCCCCTAAGGAATGACGGCATTAAAACGTCTCAAGGTGATAAAAAAGTTACCGAAAATTTCGCACAACTACACTTAAAGCTAGGTATTGAATCTCTCAAAGAACTCAAAGAAAGTGGTGAATCAGTGAAGCACTTAGTTTTTTAAGCTTTAAGGATGATCAAGAAGAGTTTATATTTTTAACCATGAAGGATATAAATAATTTCAATTCTGAACTTTGGGATGAAGTCGACTACAAAAAGTTCCAAGACATTACTTTTCACAAAGCTAAAGAAACCCCATGTTTGAGAATTGCCTTCAACAGACCAGAATGCCGCAATGCTTTTCGACCTCAAACAGTTGATGAACTTTTTGATGCTCTTACCTATGCACAAGAATGCACCGATGTTGGAGTGGTCATGATCACCGGAAACGGCCCCTCTCCCAAAGATGGTGGTTGGGCTTTTTGTTCCGGAGGCGATCAAAGAATTCGAGGAAAAAATGGTTACGAATATGCCGATGACACAAAAAGCACGGCACGACTACACATTCTTGAAGTGCAAAGACTCATTCGCTTTATGCCAAAAATAGTCATGGCCGTGGTTCCAGGGTGGGCTGTTGGGGGTGGTCACAGCTTACACGTTGTTTGTGACCTCAGTCTTGCCAGCAAGGAACACGCTCAATTCAAACAAACAGATACGGATGTCGCCAGTTTTGATGGTGGCTTCGGAAGCGCTTACCTCGCAAGACAAGTTGGTCAAAAACGAGCTCGAGAAATATTTTTTCTCGGAAAAACTTATTCTGCTCAAGAAGCTTTTGAAATGGGCATGGTCAACGCGGTCATTCCTCACAAAAAGCTTGAAGAAGAAGCTCTGAATTGGGCACAAGAAATTAATTCAAAAAGCCCCACGGCTCAAAAAATGATTAAGTTCTCTATGAACCTTATTGACGATGGGCTGGTGGGACAGCAAGTTTTTGCTGGTGAAGCCACTCGACTTGCTTACAGCAGTGAAGAAGCTCAAGAAGGACGAAACGCTTTTCTAGAAAAGAGAAAGCAAGATTTCAGTAAACACCCATGGTTGTTTTGAGTTTTTCATAAGCATTAAAAACAGATATTACTTAATTCAAGAGACTGTAAATAAAAGTCAGTATGAACTCTAATGTTAAGATTGTATGTGTTTTATATTAAGAAACAGTAATTTTTTAGTTAATTTATAGCTTTTTTCATTTTGACCGTATTTTTTATTATGAGCTTTCTGTTAAGACTGCGAAAATAAGAACATGATGAAAAACATATTAAGAAACAATTCCTTTAAAACCTTTTTCTTATTATTGACGCTCACGTTTACTCTCAATAACTGTACCAAGAAAATACTCTCAGACAGTATCACTTCAGTTGGCAACGGCCCAACACAAGGAACACCAATTGATGGAGTCTGGGTCCCTAGCCCAAATCAGACTATTAATGGTGTGAACTATATCGTTGAAAAGTGTATTCCGCCAGTTAACGGAGGAGCCGCCTGTGTTGAAACAGATACGACCTGGACTTATTACACAGATCCAACAGACGGGAAACGCTACCGTAAAAAAGCGACAGCAACCGACGGAGTTTGGATTCCAAATCCAGACCAAACTATCAACAACATTGTCTATACTATAGAAGAGTGTGTTCCTCCTTCAAACGGTGGTGCCGCTTGTGACGAAACAGATACGACTTGGACCTATTATACAGATCCAACTGATGGAAAACGTTACCGCAAAAAATCAACTGGTTGTGCCAGTGGCTTCAATTTAGTCAATGGAACTTGTGTTGCAGACTGGGGACCGTGGTCTCAAGACTCGTATACACTCACTCAAACTGACTTAACAAACTGCTCAAACTATTGTGGTGCTGGAACGGTAACCGTTCAAGCTCCAGAAAGTCGAGAATGTTTACTCAATGGTGTCGTGACAGCTGTTACAAACTGTAGTGGATCGGCGACAAGAACTGCACCCAGATCAATGACTTGTAACATTACACCAAGCGCGAGACATCCATTACATAGATTTGAAAGAAAGTTTTACCAAAGTGACTGGGAAGCGAACACCCAACACAGACATTCGAGCTGGGTAGCTCGAATGCAAGACCAACTGAACCCTGTCACTGCTCTTGAAACTGAATTTGACAATCAAGATAGAAATAATCTTTTTAGCGCCTGGAATGCTCCAGGATTTGGTCGAGTTCCTGTTTACCATTGTGCTGCTCGAAACAAAGTTCATTGGGCTGTCGATGGAATCTCAGCCGATAACAACGGTAATGCAACAAGCTGGGATAGTGTGAGCAATGCTCAATTCCATAAAAATAACTCAGGTGCCATCACTCGAGTGAAATCTGGAATTCGTGACTTCGTTGCTTCAGCAATGATTAAAAACCACAATGGCGTGAACTACTGTTGTGCTAAAAAAAGCGAATGTGGAAATCTAAATCAAGTTCCAACGGCAGAATCAAACTTTGATTTTTTCATTAACGATTCATATTCTGGTATACGCGCTTATTCGACTCCAAGTTACTATGCTTATAACACTCAAAAACCAGGAACTGTTCAACTTGGACATTGTGTTTCACCGAGCTGGGGAAACAACGCCCCTCTTCTCCCAAATCTAAATATTGGTGGAGAGTCTAGCTGGTACATTTCAACTCAAGCGAAGTGTGAATCTGGTTGGCATTGGAGTACTTCTCCCGGTCTTTTTGGATGTAACGCTATTTAAGATTTATCAACAGTCTATCAGTACAAGCGCAGTCGAGCCACCAGAGCTTGGTTGCGCTTTTTTTGTTTTTTAAATACCCCCGCAAAATAGAGTAGATAGAGGGGTAGAAAAAAAATTAACATCACAAAGTTTGAACCCTAACTTAGCAAACATGTTCAAAGCCAAGAGCACATTATTTTTATTTTTTATATAGAACTTCTCTTTCCTGAATCAGGCAACTGCCTTAGAAAATAGATCTGAAAATAAAAACATTGACTTGAGCCTTATTGAGTTTCCAGAAAAAGAAATCATTCTTGGAAAGCCTCTTCAATGTATTCGCAGAAGTTGCAAAACGAATTGACTTCAACCCAAACAACGCCCAGCTTCACTCTAGCCGTTGGGATCAGTAGTTTTTAAAATCGTCACAACAAAAATTCTTCAGCGTCAATTCACTAACTCCAAGGTAGCTTTTCTGTCTTGTAATTGAATGCTCTTTTGAAGCGCTTATGCATCCAGTTATATTGTTCTGGGTGTTTAAGAATTTGTTCTTCCATTTTTTTATTAATGAGGAGTAAATGATTTTTCATGTCTTCTGAATTGGAAGTAACTTTTTTGTCTTGAAAGTTAAACTCCAAGGCCTCTTCAATGACGAGTTGATGACTTCCTTTTTTGTCTCGATAAATATAGGCTGGAAGAATAGGAGCCTTGAGACGAGCCGCTAAGATGGTGAGTCCCTTTGGAGTCCAGGCGTCTTCAATACCAAGAAAAGTACTTGGAAGTCCATGGGGGTCTCCAGTGTGTTGATCGGCCATAAAGCCGACCATTCGAGCGCTTTTAATGGATCGAATAATGTGAATCCCAGAGTTCTTCTCTTCAATAAGACCTACTCCAGCCGAGAGACGACTCTTTTTTAACAAATAATCCCAGAAAGGACTTCTCAAGTAGCGACCGATAATATCTAAAGGGAAATTTAAGAGTACTCCCAAAACAGTCATGATTTCCCAGTTTCCTAAATGAGAAGTCAGAAAAAAAACTCCTTGGCCCTCGCGAATATACTTAAAGAGATTCTCATCACCGCTGACAAAAAACTTCCTGCCTTTATCTTTTTCGCGATAAAAAGGACGCTCCAGAGCTTCAAAAACTAAAAGAATTAAATGATGCATGTTTTTTTGAGCCAAGCTCTCACAACGTTGTTTAAATTCTCGAGTGCTTTCTTGTTTTTTTCGTGGGAAAACTTTTGAAAGATTTAAAAGCATGACCTTTCGCTTAAAGCGAATGACATAAAACCACAAGAGAGAGAGTAAATGAGCTAGGAAACTTTTGACAAAGAAAGGAAGCATGTAAAAACAAAAGCCAATGAGCGACACAAAAAAATACAAGAAATTGGCAACTATTTTTTTTATAAAAGAGATTTTACTTTTTTCCATAATTCTTCTTCTTTAGCTAAATTCAATACTTTTATTTTGAGTTCAGCAAGGTAATAATTTTTAGCGCCTAAAGAGATTTCTTTATTTTTAAAAAACTCCCGGCACTCTACAGTTTTCATTAACTTGACGGCTTCTTTAGGACTCACGATGATATTTTTACAAGTGGATGCTTTTAAGGCAGAAAAGATCTTTTCCGAAGAAGCATGATCTCTCAATTTCAAATGTTCGAAATCTCCAAGCTTCGTTTTCAATCGCTCAATATAAGAGCCCGTATTGGCTCGCGTCGTTAAGACGGCAAGATCCGTGAGCTTTTCATTAAAGTGACTTTCTTTTTCTAAATCGACGCCCCATTCAAAAACAAAATCTGCTCGACCTAAAGACGATGCCGGCTCTCGAAGTTCACCGAAGGGAAACAAAGATAAAGATTCGTTCAGATCTTTTTTTTCTACGAGAACAATATCCAGATCTCGCTCAAGAGACCAGTGCTGAAAGCCATCATCCAAAACGAACACCATCTTTTCTTTGTGTTGGGCGTTTCGAAAGTAAGAGAGAGCATTTTTATAGCGATCTTTTCCAACCAACACGGTGGCAGCACTTTGAAGGAATATTTCCAAAGCTTCGTCCCCAGAAGAGTCTACAATATTTTCAGCTCTTCCAGCTTCAGGAGTTAAGAAGAAGTTTTTCTTCACCCGTCTCCCATAACCTCGAGTGAGCACGACGGGCTCAAAGTCCTCTTCTTGCAGTTTTTTTACAAGGTATTGAACAAAGGGAGTCTTTCCCCTCCCCCCCATGGCGAGATTTCCGACACTGAGAACAGGGCGAGGGAGTCGATACTTCTTACGAATTCGGCGATCAAGACTCTGAAGCTTTTGATAAAGAGAAGTCATCACAACTCAGTTAACCTTGAGATTCCCAAAGGGCAGACAGGTCTTCAGCAATTCGAGTTGCCGCGCCGACGTCTCCCATTTTTTTAGGAATCCATTTGAGCTCTCTTTTCATATGAGTGAGACGTGGAGCAAAATCTAAAATTTCAAAACTTTCTAGAGCGAGCCTTTGAGGCGTTAACTTTTCCTGCAAAAGTTCTGGAATAACTTCTCGGCCTAAAATGATATTTGGCAACCCCGCAAAAGCTTTGTCGTCTAAGACGTATGAACTTAATCGTTTCAGCACCCAAACCGAAATCGGACTGAGACGATAGACTAAAACATGAGGAAGCTGATAATAGGCCGCCTCCAAAGTTGCGGTTCCGGAACAGATCCAGCCGAAGTCACTCGCCATCATGGCATGATGAGAGTTCTGAGAGTGCATCCACTCTCCAGAACTGAGATATTTTTCTAATTTTTTTCCTAAAGATGGTGATTTTACTAGCGACTGAATCTTTTCTAGATTCCATTTTTCTGTTGTCGCTAAAATTGCTTTGAGCTTTCTTTGAGGCCAACGAGACTTTAATTTAACTTTATAGTCTTCCCAAGCTTCAATCATGAGTTCAAGATGGTTTTTCAACTCGCCACCGCGACTTCCCGGCATGAGCAGTAATGTAAAGTCATCTTCTGCAAGTTTAAAAATGGCCCGAGTCGCTTTTCTGTTTTTAGGCTTCAGCGTGTCCCGTAACGGGTGCCCTTTAAAACGAGCATCAATTCCGGCTTCTCGAAACAGCTCTTGCTCAAAACCCAAATTTGGGTAGAGTCTTCTCACCCATTTTTTCATTTTTTTCATTCGACCACTTCGCCAAGCCCAGACCTGAGGAGCCACAATATAATCAACGGGAATTTTATTTTTATAGGCTTTATCGGAGAGAATAAAATTGAAATCTGGAAAGTCCACGCAAAGAACAGAATCTACTTGAGGGAGCTCATCCCAAAGAATTTTTTGAGCTTTTAAGATATTGGGTAGTGCCGACAACACTTCAACTATTCCAACCACGGCAACAGAATTGGAACTGACCAACTGTTTCACTCCCGCTTTTTTAGAGTCCGGCCCGCACAAGCCCACAAATTCAATGCGATCGGAATAGATCTTTTTTAAAGCTTCAATAACTTGAGCCAGAAGAAGATCTCCGGAAAGGTCTCCAGCCGAAACCAGAACTCTTCTTTTTTTCAAATCCTTTTGCGGCATTCCCTTAAATCACTTTCATTTGTTTGCGAATACGATCTAAAAGCGCATAACTTTTGAGAATACTTTTTGACTTTAAACTCAAGGTATTGAGATCGTCTAAACGGTAATTTTTATATTTTTTCTTCGACTGCATGGCGGCCTTGAAAGCTAAAAGCTCCAGAGCCATGGCTGGTTGAATTTTTGGTTCCGAGCTTTGAGCCTCAAATGCATTCAACGATGACCCCACTCGGTGATAACTACGTCGAGTATTTCTGATTAAATCAATAGAGGCGTGCCAATTGGGTCCAATAAAATTCCAGGATTTTCTCGATCGTTGACTCAAACGAGAAGCCCTCATGTGCATGACTATGCCCTGCTCAGTCTCCCAACTTACTTGAGTGAAATCGAGAAAACGTGATCGCATTTTTTTTCCATAAGCTTTCAAGTTTTTAATTTCACCGAATTTATAAACTTCATCGAGCAAAAAATAAAAATCAATGTCGTGAATTAATTTTTGGAGCAACACCCCTTGGTCTGCAGCACGAGCCTGAAAAGGGGCGCTCCTGTCTGTCTGAATAACCCAAGCTCCCTTTGCCGGCTTCCAATCATCCCAAAGCTGCGCAAAATGCCAGCGATCTGGCATGAGCACTTGAACATGTCTTTTATTCTTTTGAGCTAACTCCCTAATCTTTTCAGCTTCTTTATTGTTTTGAACCAATGGCGCTTCAACAAGAGTATGGTAGCCTTTTTCCAAAGATTCACAAATGAGTTGAAACTGAATTTGTTTGGGAACTGCAAAGAGAAGAACCTCTGTTTTATTTGACTCTGCATAAAACTCTTTTAAACTCGAGTAAAATTTGATGTCGGCAGGAGTTTTTGACTTAATGTAAGCTCTTCGAGAAGAGTCTGGCTCAATGATGGCATTCATTTTAAAGCCCAGGCTTCGAGAAACTTTTTTAAAGTTTTGAAAAATCCTCCAGCCACTCACTCCACAACCAACCAAGGCACATGAAATTTTTTCTTTTTTCTTCACGATGAAGCTCCTCTCATCAGTCCCGCTTGGGAACTTTCTACAAAGTTTTTAAAATATTGAAAGTGTCCATTTTCTTGATAAGTTTCATTCAAAAGAGCTAAGCCCTCTTTCAGGGACTTCCCTCTTAAAAAACACTTTTTATAAATGTTTTTAACCATTCGCAAATCTTCCTCTGAAAAACCTTTTCTTTTCAGTCCGACTAAATTGGGACTCGTCACACGCCCTTCTTCTTTCACGGACATAAACGGCGGCACATCTTTACGAATGCGAGTCATGCCTGCAGAAAAAGAATAGGCTCCGACTCGGACATGTTGCCCAATTCCACAGGCCCCGCTGATTAAAGCGTGTTGATGAATCGTGCTGTGGCCGGCAAGTCCAGTCATGGTCGCAACAATGACTTCATCTTCAATAATAGAGTCATGTCCAACATGACATTGAGACATCAGAAAAACATTCTCTCCAATAATCGTTTTTCCATTTCCTCGAGAGCTTCCACGGTGAACTTGCGTGCCTTCACGAATGACGGTGTTCTTTCCAACAATGACTTCACCTGCACCAGAATCATCTAAAATTTGTGCAATGGCGCCCACAATGACTTGAGACTCTAGCTGAACATTTTCTCCGAGACTCACCGTGCCCTTCAACAAAACATGTTCAGCAATAGAGACATCATGAGCAACTTCAATTTTTCCATCGAGAATACTATAAGCACCAACTCGAGCCTTACCTAAAAATTTGACCTCAGGCGAGACGATTGCTGTCGGGTGGATCTGAACTTCAGCCATTTAATTTTTTCTCCATTTCTCGAATTGTTTTATAGAGCTCAGGAAGCTTTCCAATAATGCTCTGAATTTTTAAATCTCTGAGTATCGGTTTTGGTGGATAGCCTCGAACCTGAGAATGAGCAGCCAGACTTTTAGGAATGGCGGTATAGGCACCAATCTGAGAATGGTCACCAATCGACAGATGCCCCTTCGTCACAACTAGCCCGCCAAAACTAACATAATCTCCAACGATGGTGGATCCTGCGAGCCCCACAAAGGAACACATCACCGTGGCTGTTCCAGTTTTTGAGTTGTGGCCAATTTGTATAATATTATCTAAATGCGAGCGAGAGCCAATCACGGTGTCTTCCAAAACACCTCGGTCAATAGAAACAAAAGAGCCTAAACGAACTCCGTCCCCAATGCAGACTGTTCCAGCATGAGCTTTTTGTCTTGGAAGTGGGTCTTGCGGATAAACGACTAAACCGAAACCATCACCAGCAATAGCCACAGGGCCGTAGAAGCGGCAATTCTTTCCAATTTTAACATCGTCACCAATTCGCGAATTGGCACCAATTCGAGTGCCAGCTCCAATAAAGACTCGCGCCCCGAGACGCACACCAGCCTCTAAAATGACCCCTTTTTCAATGACACAGTCTGGTCCAATACAGACTCCGACTTCAGCCAGCACTCCCTCGGGAACTGGAGCAGACTCTCCCGCCCAGTCTTCATGAATCATTTTTCGCAACATAAAATCTGCAGCGGCTTCAACATTTTTAACTTGTAATGAATTCTCCAAAACAAGGTCCTTTTCACTCAAGAGCAGTCCCCACTGCTGTTGCAAGTCTGGAGGCATCTTTTTTTTAGTAAAGGCCAAAGAAGATAGCTCAGGACCTAAGGAAGAACTTTTAAAAGATTGAAGCCCAGACCAGTTCTGACTCAGATGCTCTGTATATTTTTGAGGAATTTCTGCCTGAAACCCATGATCATTGAGATCTGCAACTAAAGCAGCACTGTTTTTCCAGGAATCTTTGGGAAGTTTTTTGTATCGACTTGCTGACATTTGAGGCTTCAGCTTAGCTTAAAAAAAGCCCTAGGTCTCAATTGAATGAAAGCGAGGGCTTGTAGAGAATGAATTCGTAACAAATTTAATACTGCTTGAATTATTTGTATTTTTTATTGTAGGCCGCGACGAGTTTATCAGTGAGATCAATCTTTTGAGCTGCAAAAAGAAGGCCTCCAACGTTTTTCTCAAGAACAATATCAACTTGAGCTGCTTTCACAAGACCTGGAATGGTATCTTGAAGTTCTTTAATAATTGGCTGAGTAGCCTCCATAATTTCTTTTTGTTGCTTCATAGAGCTTTCTTTAATTAATTTCTGATAAGAAATCACTTCCGCTTGAAGTTGCTGCTGAAATTCTTGAGCTTTTTGTGCTTTTACTTCGTTAGAAAACGCAACCATCTGCTGCTCAAACCCTGCTTTCATCTGTTGCAATGCACTCTCTTTTCCCTTAATAGCTGCAGCTCTAGATTTTGCAGAACTCTCTAAACGAGATTTTGCTTTCTTTCCCTTGTTCACTAATGTCATGGCTTTTTCCATATCGACCACGCCAACCTTTACTGAAGCGGCTGCAAAAGTAGACAAAGGGAGGACAAATAAAGCACTTAAAAGTAACGCTAAATAGTTTTTCTTTTTCATCATAACTCCACATTTTATAGAAAAGAATTCAACTATGCAATAGAGTAAAAGATTAAAAACTTGCTCTAAGTGCTTAAAAAGTAGGGGCAATCATGAATTGAAAGACCGTGTCGCCTTTTTTATTGAAGGGGAGATTGTCTTTGAGAGGAATACCCCACTCAAAACGCAAAGGCCCCATTGGCGAATACCAGCGAATTCCCATACCAACATTGTAGAGCATGTCGTCAATTCCGTTGACCTGATTCGAAGGGTTTGAAGCATTCGAAGCACCCCACGCGTTACCAACATCAAAAAATGCGGCAAAACGAATATTAGCATCGGGAATGAGCGGAAACTCCACTTCATGATTCATGAATAATTTTCGAGAGCCACCAATGACGACATCGTATTGAGTCGATGGCGTTAAAAGATCGCTTCTAGTCGGTATAACATTTTTTATTACTGGCCCCACTGTTGCAGGATTATAGCCTCTCATAGAAGTCACACCACCGAGAAGATGCTTCTCGGAATCTGGAATGTTATGAGAATCGAAAACATTTTCAATAATCGCCCCTTCGAGACGAGCTCGGTAAACAAATTTCCAAAAAAGTGTTTTATAGAACCTCAAAGAAAGGTTCGCCGCCTGAAAGGCTCGGCCTCCGAGACCCGCAAACTCTAAGCCTGTAGAGAAATACCAACCATTACTCGGATCGAGACGGTTGTTACGAGTATCATAAATCAAATCTGTCGAGAGTGAACTGACAACAGTATACTTGTCATCATTACCATTGCTGTAAAGAACTGGAGAAATCGGGTCCACTCTTTCCGTATAGTCGAAACGATACTGTCCCAGTAAAAACCAGTTTTCATAAAAGTCTTTTCCAAGACTCAATTTTCCACCGGTGCTTTCCGTAGAAAACGCATAAGTCGAATTATTTTTATTGTTCACATCCTGACCGCTACTGGCCTTATTCACACTTCTAAAGAGCCGAATTCCACCAAACCACTCGGTGTCGAAAATTTTAGGATCACTAAAGTCGAGACTAAAGGTCGAAGAATTATTGGTCGAAAGATTTGCATTGAGCGCTAGCTTTTGTCCTAGTCCAAAAAGATTGTTCTGAGAAACTCCCCCCGTAAAAACAAATTGCGAGCCGGTCTGGTAACCAGCGGAAACATTCAAGGTTCCCGTTTGCTTTTCTTCAACACGAATTTCTAAGTCAAGACGGTCTTTTTTTCCATCGGGACTCTTGGTAATAAACTTTGTATTTTCAGAGAAAAAGCCTAAGCGACGAACGCGATTAAAACTTTTCTCTCGCTTTCGAGAATTATAAAGCTCTCCTTCAGAGAACAAAAGCTCCCGGCGAATGACTTTGTCGTGGGTTTTCGAGTTACCGACAATGCGAATGTCGCCCCAATAAACTTTTTGGCCACGGTCAAAGTTGAAATTCAAGTCGACACTTTGATCTTCAGAATTAATTTTTGGTTGAGGCAAGACGTTGACATAGGCGTAACCCAGATCGCCATAAAGATTAGTCAAGTTTTGGATACTTTTTTGAACCTTGCCTGTTGAAAAAACAGCTCCAGCCTTTAATTCAACTTCTTTCTTCAGTTCCTCTTCGCTATAATCAAGATCTCCACTGAAAGTTAAAGAATTGAGCTTAAACTGCCTGCCTTCATTCACTTCTACAATAATATCGATGTAACGCTTATCCTGGCTCACCGTCACCCGTGGCTTGGAAATTTTACTCTCAACATAACCCTCATTGGCGTAGAAGAAATTTAAGGCTGCCAAGTCACGCTCAAAAAACTCTGTTCTATAGGTTCCACTCTGAGACATGAAAGACAAGGCATTGCCCTCTTTACTCAACATAAACTTTTTAAGCTGCTGAGAAGAAAAAGCTTTATTTCCTAAAAAGAAAATTTTTCTAATTTTTACTTTATTGTTTTCAATAATTTTAAAAACAACATCGACTTCATTTGTTTTCTTCGCTCGAGGAATAATTTCATAATCGGCAAAAGAAAGAAAATAACTTTTTTCGGCATATTTAGAAATAATTTTTTGAGTCGCCTCTTTGAGTTCAGAGACGTTGAGGACTTTATAGGCCTTTAATGCAAGCGCTTCTTTCAGATCTTCATCGCTAAAAACTGAATTGCCTTCAAAAGAAATATCAACAAGGACAGGTCTTTCTTTGACCTGAACACTGAGCACACCAGAATCTTCGCTAAAGCGAATGTCTTGAAAGTAACCCATTTCAAAAATAGAAAGAATATCTTTTCTAACGGCAGCTCCATTCAATTCAGAACTCACTTTGAGATCCATTTTTTCAAGAATGGATTCTGATTCAATTCGATTATTACCGAGCACCTGAATCTTTTGAATTTTTTGAGCCGAGACCAAAGAGCTCATTAAAAACACTGCCGTAAAGAATAAATTTTTGTACTTAAGTATTAGTTTTTTCAAGCTTTAATATCCCGCTCATGAGACAGTATTTCTTTTGATAAAGGCTCGCAAGTTCTTGATCATGAGTTACGGAGAGGAGCGTCAAAGAGCGCTCACGGTTGAGTTTTAAAAGCAGAGAGAGAATTTCATGAGAGCGCTCAGCGTCAAGATTGCCCGTGGCCTCATCGGTAAAAAGGATTTCTGGCTCATTAATAAGGGCTCGAGCCAAAGCCACTCGCTGCTGCTCCCCACCAGAAAGCTGCCATGGAAAGTGATTCACTCGCTCCTTGAGACCCACAAGTTCCAAAAGTTCTTGAGCTTCTTTTTTTCTTTTTTGACCCGCCAAACTTGCCGGCAATTGAACGTTTTCAAGAGCACTGAGTTCGGGAATGAGGTGATGGAATTGAAAAACAAAACCAAATTGATGCAAGCGAAACTGGGAGGCTTTTTTTTCTTTGAGCGGGTGAATAGAGCCACCCTTCCAAGAAAGGGCGCCTTCGAATTCCTGATCCAAAAGAGCTAAGCAGTTGAGCAAGGTTGACTTTCCCGATCCAGAATTTCCCACTAGTGAAATAGAGTCTCCCTTATAAATGTCTAAAGAAAGATCTTTAATCACCTGATGCTTTTCAGGTTTGCTATAATATTTATTCAGGTTTTTTGCAGAAAGCAGTAATTCAGCCATAATTTCCCTCAGCCTACCTTCGATGTGAAAGCGACTCAATAAGAGACAACTTTGACATTCGTCGACCTAAAACACCCGCGACAAACATGGCCGAAAATAAGGCAAACACAAAAACAAAGAATTGCTCCCCGCGATCAAAATAAAGCGGCAGTGAATTGATGTTATAAACCTCTGGAGGAATTTTAATGAGCCCTGAATGCTTCAGAAAAAGTGAAAAGGCATAGGCGAGACTGATCCCCAGGACTCCGCTGACGAGTCCGAGAACAAAGCCTTTACTCAGCACCCAAAAGACCAATTGAGACGGTGCCAAGCCAATGGACCTCACCAAGGCGATTTCTCGATCTCGCTCAAGATACAAAACCATCAAAGCTGCTGCCACATTCAATGCGGCAACGAGCACCAAGAAACTTAAAACAATCATGAGCAAAGTCTTATCCATACGAATGGATCCCAATAAATTTTCTTTTTGCTCAAACCACAACTGAACACGAAGTTTTTCATCTTCTGGAAAAAGCTGCTTCCATTTTTCCTGAAAGCTAAGCCGCAAAGATTCCAACTGATCTTTGTTGCGAATATCTATTTGATTCTTCTTTAAAAAAACTCGAGCCGCATAAGCATCGCCCTCTTTTTTCTGAGCTGCGCCCCCAAGAATAGACGTTAAGTAGGACTCATTCACTTTACTTTGATTGAGGACAATGGCTCGAGAATCAATTTCATAGACGCCAATTTGGGTAATTTCTTCAACTTTTGACTTGAGAGATTTTTCAAAAAGACCCGGCATGAGCAGATGAACGGGATCACCTTGAACGACCCCCAAATGATCTGCGAGTGCTTTGCCAATTTGAAGAGGTAAATAGTTTTCCTTGCTCCCAGAATATTCTGGAAAACGGTAACGTGACTCCAAAACTGCCCCTCGACCGCCATTGGGACCAACGACCAAAGCTTGCCCTCTCCAAAGAAATTCCATTTTCTCGACATCTTCAGCGTATTGCGCATAAATTTTTGAAAAATCACTTTTGTCCTTCCAATGAAAGGAAAAAGTCATGGGACTATAGAAACTACTAATTTGATCGGAGATCGTTCTTTCGAAACCGCTCACCAAGGAAAGAGTAAAAGACAGCGCTGCGACCCCTAAGCTCAGCGCAAAAACCGCAACAATTAAAGTTCTTCCAATCAGGGAAGGCCCCGAGCCTTTATTTTTATGAGCAAAAAGCCACAAAAGGCTCAATCGCCACCATTCTTTAGAAATCACTTTTCGACACTAACTCTTTCTGAGTTGAGGAAACAAAATAACTTCCCGAATACTCGCCGAATTAGTCAGCAACATGGTCAAACGATCAATTCCAATTCCTTGTCCTGCCGTTGGAGGCAGTCCATACTCAAGTGCTTGAATGTAGTCCTCATCGTAATCGGTCGTTTCGTCATTTCCAGATTCTTTTTCTTCCAGTTGTGAAAGGAATCTTTCTTTTTGATCATCAGGATCGTTCAGCTCGTTAAAGCCGTTCGCAATTTCTTTTCCGTTCACAAAAAATTCAAATCGCTCGGTGATCTCAAAATTATTTTTAGAGGCTTCGGCTGCTCGACGAGCCAAAGGAGAAACCTCAACCGGGTAATCGGTCACAAAAGTTGGTTGAATCAGTTTTTCTTCAACTTCTTCTTCAAAAATCAAAGTCAAAAGGTGCCCTTTTTTCTCATGCCCGGTCAGAGCCACTGATTTCGATTTTAAAAAAGCAATCATCTCATCTTCGGAAGCTAAACTTCCACGAAAAGAAGAATATTCCGTCACAGCATCTTCCATCGACACGCGTTTCCACTTTCCAGAAAAGTCAATTTCATTTTCTTGATAAGTAATTTTCTGTTTTCCATGAAGCTTCTCACAAAGCCCCTGAATGAGTTCCTCGGTTAAATCCATCAGATCATGATAAGTCGCATAGGCCATATAAAATTCGAGCATGGTAAACTCGGGATTGTGCTGAACGCTCATGCCTTCATTTCTAAAATTTCGATTGAGCTCAAAAACTCGTTTCATGCCCCCAACCACAAGTCGCTTCAAATAAAGCTCGGGAGCAATTCGCAAATAGAGTGGCATGTCTAGAGTATTGTGATGAGTCAGAAATGGTTTTGCCGCTGCACCAGAAACCAAGGGATGCATCATCGGGGTCTCAACTTCAATAAAAGACTTTTCAATAAAAAAGTTACGAATGTGTTGAACAATCTGAGAACGCATTTGAAAAATTTCACGTGTGCGCTCATTTGAAAACAAATCAACATAGCGCTTGCGATAGCGCTCCTCGACATCGCTCAATCCATGAAACTTTTCAGGAGGCGCATGGAGACATTTACTGGTAATAGAAAAAGAAGAAGCATCGAGGCTCAATTCCCCAGTCTTCGTTCTAAAGAGCTGGCCTTTGGCCCAAACTTGGTCACCAAGATCTAATTTTTTTAAATCTTGGAAATCTTCGGGATCCGCCAACTTGTCGCGAGCCACATAAAATTGAAATTGGGTTTGGCCGTCGAGAATTTTTACAAAAGCAGCTTTCCCGAAGGAGCGTAAAAGAACGACTCGACCCGCCAGTTGGAAGGTGCCCTTTGAGCGAAGTTCTTCGGAAGTCTCAAATGGCTCGTAAGCTTCGTAGATCTCTTCCGCAAAATGGCTGCAATGAAAATCGTGTGGATAAGCTCTTTTTCTTTCTCTCAAATCGACCAGTTTTTCACGTCGAACACGATATTGCTCCGATGCTGACAATGGCTCTGGGACGTTTTTTTTGGAAGCGGCGTTTTCTGGTCGATTTTCTTTTGTCATGGATTCGTTGCTCACCCTATTCATAGTGAATAAATACATTGGGGACAAGAAGCGAGGCTTTGAAGTGTTTTTTTCCGAAGGATTGTCTCTATTTGTGCACTGCTTCAGTCCTTGCGCTTTTTTTCAGGCCTCGTTAACATAAGAAGTATCATGAAAATACTTCCATTCATTCAGCTCAGTTTTCTCAGTCTTTGCCTAGCTTCTTGTGTTTCCATACCGGGAACCGGAAAAAGTGCCTTCATCATGATGTCGCATCAAGAAGAAAGAGCCATGGGGCTTCAAGCCTTTCAACAAATCATGAGCAAAGAAAAAATTAGTCGCGACGCCAGAACTCATGCCATTCTGCAAAGAGTTGGCCGAAGAATTAGCGCTGTTGCCGAAGCCAAACACCGAGTGGGCTACGACTGGAAATTCACCCTTATTGAGAGCGATCAAAAAAACGCTTTTTGCCTGCCTGGCGGCAAAGTTGCTTTTTACACGGGAATGCTCAACGACCTTCAAAACGAAGCCGCACTGGCTATAGTGATGGGACATGAAGCCTCACACGCCATTATGAGGCATGGAGCCCAACGATCAAGCCAGGGTGTCGCCACCGGATTAGCCATGAACATTGGAACTGAGCTTCTTGGACTTCGAAATCGCCCATCGGGACAATTGTGGATGGCAGCTTTTGGTTTGGGAGCTCAAGTCGGCGTCGTGCTGCCTTTTTCGAGAAACCATGAAAGTGAGGCTGATGTCTACGGGCTTGAATATGCCGCAAAGGCTGGCTACGACCCACGTGAGGCCGCTCGCTTCTGGTCACGCTTCGGAAAAGACTCTGCCGGTGGCAATGATTTTTTTAGCACCCACCCTGCCAGCTCGAAAAGAGTTCAAAAGCTCAAAGCCTTGGAGGCAAAAGCCATGCTTTGGTACAAGGCTGCTCCGCAAAAATTTGGAAGAGGTGAAAGTCTCCGCAAAAGAGTTGCTTCGCACATAGACTCCGCTTCCGAAAACATGATATCTCAAAACCAGGAAACGCTATGAATACTGAAGAAATACAAGAACTTCCTCAAGAAAACGAAGCCGTTGAAGCGAAGAACCCTGAAACGGAAAACATAACAAGCGAAGATGAGCAACTGAAAAAAAGCACCATCAAACATCAAAATGAAAGTGGTTTTGAGAATTTTAAAATTGAAAGCGACCGAGAAACGGAACTGAGAAAAAACCTGGAACGCATTCAAAACGATTTCCCCTTACAAAGTTTTTTAAAGCTCATTAAAGAAAAGGGCTCGGAAGAACTAGCGGCCTACGAAAACTCGGAGCTAAAGGGCATTAAAGTTAAAAAAAGCGCCCTTCCCAAGGCCTTCATGAAAGAAGTCCTCGACGAAAACAATGAAGCTTGTGAAGTAAAAATCATTCGCGAAGAATCTGAATTGAGAATCATCAAAAACAACGAAACAATTTTGGAAGTCATTTCACTCCCGAAGAATAAAGATTTTTTAGTACGATTTGTTTGTGAAAGAGAAGTGAGCTTTTTAATTCAACTCAAAGATAAAATCTCTACAGAACTCAAAGAATCTGAAGCGAAATTCAGTGAACGGCAAGCAAAGATGAAAGCCGCTTTCGCGAAGAAGAAGAGCTAGAAAAACAAGCAAATCACCTCTTAACGCTTGAGTCATAACAGCTCTTCTTTAATTTCTTTTTATTCTCATCTCTACCTATAAAAGATACACAGAAGTCGTCTAGACCGACTCAGTATTTCTAAAACCCCAGATCTCCTCCCTTAAAACTTAACACTCAAAAATTAATTTTTGGTTAAGATTTCCCTTTTTCCTTCAATGTTTTTTCCTTTCGGACGACTAAAGATTTGAAACAAGAATTTAACGCCAAAAAACTGAATGTACGTACACGGCTCAACAAAAAGAAAAGGAAAAAACAATGTACGTATTCAAGAAGAACCCGTCATCAGCAATTTTAAAAAGTATTCTCATTACTATTTTTAGTATTTCAGCTCCACAGCTCTTTAGTTTTGGCGGAGGAGCCCCAAAACCGCCCACGGAAGACCCGAAACCGCCAACGACACCTCCAGAAGAAGATCCGAATCCGCCATCAACACCTCCGAGAGAAGACCCAAATCCACCAACCACTCCTCCAAACGATGAACTCGTAGTCACTGGATTTGCTCTTTATGATGAAAGTACTCAAAAGGATATTTCTGGATATACGAACCTTAAAGATGGTCAGCTCATCGATTTGACCAAAATTAAAAATAAGAATTTAAATATTCGAGTCAAAGTGAGCGGAAAAACAATTGGTAGCGTTTTCATGCAATCGCCGCTACTCAGCAAAGGACGATTTGAAAAACAGTCACCCTACACTATTTTTAATGAAAAAGAAAACTCTCGAGTAAAATTTAGAAACAGTACCTATGAATTTGAAGCAACACCATATAGTGGATCAAGCAACGGAACCGGAACAAGAGGAAAATATAAAAGCATTTCCCTTAAGTTCAAAACGGATGAAAATTCTGTAGAACCACCTACGCCACCAAGAGAAGAAGAACCAGCTCCAGCTCCAACTCCAACGCCAGCACCTCCTAGCAATGAACTCGCAGTCACCGGATTTGCTCTTTATGATGAAAGCACCAAAAAAGACATTTCAGGCTACACAAATTTAAAAGATGGTCAGTTAATCGATCTGACGAAAATTAAAAATAAAGATTTAAACATTCGAGTCAAAGTGAGCGGGAAAACAGTTGGAAATGTTTTTATGCAGTCGTCACTGTTGAGCAAAGGTCGCTATGAAAAAAAGTCTCCTTACACAATCTTTAACGAAAAAGAAAATACTCGTCCAAATTTCAGAAGCACGACTTATGAATTTGAAGCAACCCCATACAGTGGATCAAGCAATGGAACAGGAATAAGAGGAAAATACAAAAGTATCTCACTTAAATTTAAAACTGACGAGCCAGCCATAGAGCCACCTGCTCCACCTAGCAGTAAATCAAAAAACGTCAGTAAAACAATTGTCATCACAAAGTCTGGAACTTACGATTACAAAAACGTTCTTCACAAATGGACTGGATCAGGCTCTTGCAATCAGAAAGAAAACCAACCACCCATTTTAAGAATTTCTGCCAGTAATGTCATCATAAAAAACTTTCGTTGGCAGGGAGCTCCAGACGGAATTCACGTTCATTGTAATACGCAGTCTCAAGGAAACAAATGTACCAAGAAAATCTCTAACGTTAAACTGATTAACTTAGACGGTCATGCCTGTGAAGATCTCTTAACGACAGGAAGAAATGTGAGTAACGTGCAAATTCTTGGTGGTGTTTTTAAAGAAAACCCTAACAAAAAACATGTCGACAAAACATTTCAACTTAACTTTGGAACCAACCTACTCATTGATGGAGCTAAATTCATTGGTGGACTCAGGTGTATTCGAACGAAGTCTGGTGTTTCGTTAACAGTAAGAAACACAACTTTTGATGGCTGTGAAGTTCCTTTTAAAGGGGATACTGGAGTTGACGTTCTTAAAGAAATTAAGCCTCATAAAATAGCTAACATTCTTTCTGAAAACAATACCTTCAAAAATTGTAAGCAACGAGCCTTTGATCGTAATGACGACAAAGTAAGATACAAATCTCGAGGGGATAAATTTCAAAACTGCGATAAAGGTGAAGTCACCGACATTCGATAGAACGAATAAAATCTCTAGAATTTTATACTTTAAGGGGATGATTTGCCATCAAGCAAATCATCCCCTTTTACTTTTTCCATAAAGGATTCAAAACTAATCCGAACAGCTGTCCAAGTTTCGAATTCAATTTTTATGAGCTTTCAGGAGATTCTTTCTTTCTTTTCAAAAATTGCGCCCGCTAAGCTATTGATTTTAATAAAAAATCTAGAGTTCTTTCCGAGTTAGGCCACTTTCCAATGAAAAAATAGTGATTTGGCGCCCGTATCGATTTCACATCAAAGATTGCTTAATTGAACGCAATGCGTTATAATTCAGACAATAGATTATGATCAATAAAATCAGGATGATTCTTTTCTTTAGTTTTGGCTTTTTAGGCTTTCTTGCCTCAAGGCAGTGCCATGCTCTCATGAGTAAAAAAAACCCGACTCCAAAAGCTCTACTGAAAATGAAAATGCTGCCTATGAACAACCTTCCTTTACCAGAAAAGACTCTACTCTTATTCGATGATGGAAAAGTTCTCAACGAAGGGAGTTCACAAAAATTGAGTCTTCGAAATTTCTCTCAAACGGATTTTCACAAAAAAGCGGCTCAACTCTCACTGAACAAAAAATCAACTCAAAAATTTTCTCAAGAATTTAAAAAAATTAAAAAAGAAAAAAACTTACAAATTGACCATGGCAGTGCTTACATTTTTGCCTATTACTTTGACGACAAACTGATTGCGATAGAGTCTAATAACTCCATAGAAATTGCTCCTGATACCTTGGAAAAAGATCGCAAAATTATTTTTGAATTAGTGGGTCTTTTTAATCAAGCCCAATAAGATTATAAAACATTGAATTTTGACTGGGAATCTAGTTCCTGAGTTGCCTCACAGTCTTCACGGGCTTCGTTCTCGGAAAATTGTCTGAGATCATAATACCAAGAAAAATTTTTACGATACAAAAAGCAATCACAGCGAGCAAAATATAAATCTCGTTCCGGACACTTTTTTGCGATCAATTCAGAGGCTAAATAATTCTGACAAAATTTCTCCGCTTCATTAAGATTGAAATCAAACTCTGAGAACTCATAGCATTTTCCAGTTCGATTTTTAAGACTTGAAATACAGGAATAGACACTGTCCTTAGCATCGACACTTTCTTTGAGCTCAGAACATGATGAAAAAATAAGCAAAACTGAAAGAATAAAAAAAGCATAAACCGTCAGAAGGAGAAAGGAACTCTGATGAACTCGCATATAAGGCAGATATACAACGCGTTAACTCGATGTGTCAAGGTTAAAGCTCATTTTCCTTTGGCAAAAAAGCTCATTCAATGAGAGCTAAAAAGAGTCCATGCTTGAAAATGAATTACTGATCTCACTGATTGCTACCATCTCACTTGGAGGAGGCGTCCTTGTTTTTTTCTTAAAAAACAAATTCTCTAAAAAGAAAACTGCTCTTCCTGAAGAAACTTCTTCCTCTAAAGATTCAAAACATGAGGCGCTTCCTCCTGTAAAATCATGGTGGAGCGCTTTAGAGAAAAGTCGAGGGAAATTTTTAAACTGGGGTCTCTCAAGTAGCATTGAAGATTTAAAAAGTAATTTTGAAGAAGCCTGCATTCTGAGTGATCTTGGCGTGCAAAATACCGATGAAGCCCTTTCAAAACTCAATTGGTCAGAACTTTTAAACCTCAAAGAAGAGGAGCGAGAATATAAAGCTAGAGAGCTTTTAGCAGAACTCTTTAATTCTTGGGTTTCTCACTCTGAAAACAATCAAAACTGGCCTCAAAAGAGCACCCCTGATGGAGAACCCCATGTTATTTGGTTCTTAGGTGTGAACGGCGTTGGGAAAACCACTTCCATTGCAAAATTTGCTGAAGAACTCAAAAACCGTGGCCACTCGGTCATGCTTGCGGCTGGAGACACTTTTCGTGCCGCTGCTTCTGAGCAATTAGAAACGTGGGCGCAGCGTTTGGATATTCCGTGTATTCGAGGTAGCGAAGCTTCAGATTCATCGGCAATTTATTTTGATGCCATTCATTCGGCCAAATCTAAAAAGATTGATTACCTCCTTTGTGATTCTGCGGGAAGGCTTCACAATCAAAAGCAACTCATGGAGGCACTTCAAAAGAATGCTCGAGTCATGAATAAAGCCATGGAAGGCGCTCCTCATGAGAGAATTCTTATTCTCGATGCCAATATGGGCCAAAACATGCTGCAGCAACTTCGTGAATTTAAAGAATCAGTCGCTCCAACGGGGATTGTTCTGACCAAACTTGATGGATCAGCTCGTGGAGGCGCTATTGTCTCTGTGGTGAGAGAAAGCCAGCTTCCCATTTACCGACTTGGAGTTGGCGAGAGATCAACGGATTGGCTCCATTTTGATGCCCAGAGCTTTGCCCATTCACTCGTGGGAATTGAAAAGAAAACAATGGAAAGTCAAAACTGAAAACAAGTCTTTAAAGAGCTGAAATCATGTGACATAGTGGCTCTATGGAAATGGATAAAAACAACGACTTTTCAGAAAAAAAGTCGCCAAATGAGAAAATTGCCGAGCTCAAGCTTGGAAGTATTAGTTTGACCGTAAAAACATTGGCAACTCCTAGTGAGCTCAAACAGACTCGAGATCTCGTTCGAAAGAAATTCGACGAATTTCAAGATCGCTACAAAGACTCCAGTCTCAGCGAGCACGAAATCAGTGTCCTCACTAGCTTTCATATTGCTGAAGAATTACTCCACACTCAAGAAAAACTGAAAAAGCTTCAATGGAATTTGATGCAAAAAACTGAAGTCTTAATTGATAAGGTCGATTCTCAGCTAAAAGAAATTTGAGTTGAACTTTTTATATGCTCGACTCACTCACTTCAGTAGCAGCACAAGCTACCGAAGTTAAATTCTTCAGAGAAAAAATACAAGAAATTTATAAAAAGACTTTGTTGCATGGACACGCCTTCGACTCAGAAGAATTAGACTCAATTATTGATAGTAAAAAAGTAGTGGCATCCTTTTACGCTCAAAAAAACCTTCATGAAATTGAGCCCCCCCATTTTTCTCAAGAGAAAAAAATGCTTTATCCAAAATGTAGCGACAACAAAGAACTTCTTTTCTTTCATATGAAAGAAAACGAAGAAGCTCAGTTGAATACTCAATACGGAGTTTACGAGGCCACACAAAAAGACAAAAGCTCCGAAGACCCTGATTGTATTTTTTTACCTGCCCTTGCTGTTGACCGAGAAGGCAATCGAATTGGAAGAGGCGCAGGCTTTTACGACAGATACTTAAGAAAAAAACCACAGATCCTGAGTTGTGCGATTATCCACAGCTCCTACCTTTTTGAAAAACTGAGCAAAAGTTTTTTTCACGAACACGACGAAAAGGTAGACCTCATTTTAACCGAAAAATCATTACACATTATTAACAAGGAGAAACTCTCATGATGACCGCATTATTTATTGGAATTGGACTTATTATAGGAAGCCTTATTGGGCTTGTTTTATTTAAAGTGCAACAAAATCAAATTATTAAAGCCGCAAAAGACAAATCGTCAGGAATCTTAAGCTCCGCAAAGAGAAAAGCTAAAGACATTGAAAGTAATGCTGAAAAAAAATCACGCGAAGCCGTCGATAAATCGAAGCGAGACTTTAAACGAAGTATTGAAAAAGAGTCTGAAGAAAGTCGTCGAGCTCTCGATAAAGCTAAAATTATTGAAAAAGAAGCCAAGGCTGAACGAGAGGAGATTCGAGAAATAAAAGAAAATGCGGAAAGCTCTCTTGAAAAGTCAACTCTCGCTCGGAAAGACTATGAACGATTGAGTGAATCTGCAGAAAAAGCTGAAAAACTTTTCAAAGAAGATCACGATAAAATTAAAATCGAACTTGAAAAAGTTGCGGGCATGACTCAAAAAGAAGCCAAAGAATCGCTCATTCAAGCTATTGAAGATGAAGCCAAACTTTCTTCAGCCAAAAGAATTCGTCTGATTGAAGAAGAAACCAAAGAAGAATCCGAAAAACTTTCTAAAAGAATTATTTCCATTGCTATTTCTAGATATGCCTCGGACTATATCAACGAAAGAACGACGTCTTCTGTCTCATTACCGGACGATCAAATGAAAGGGAGACTCATTGGCCGTGAAGGTAGAAATATTCGAGCGATTGAAGCGGCTACCGGATGCGATCTCATCATTGACGACACTCCAGAAACAGTCATCGTGAGTTGTTTCGACCCCGTCAGACGTTACATTGGAAAGACTGTTTTAGAAGGCCTCATTAACGATGGTCGCGTTCACCCTACTCGCATTGAAGAAATTGTTGAAAAGACTAAAAAGAACACCAACAAACAAATTAAAGAATACGGTGAGAAAGCTCTTTTGGAATTGAACATTGTCGGCATGCACCCAGAACTCGTCAAAGTTATTGGCCAGTTGCAATTTCGATTCAGTTATTCTCAAAACCAATACCGACATGTGATTGAAGCAGGCCACCTTTGTGGAGTGATGGCCGCCGAACTTGGTCTTGATGTTAAAAAAGCTCGAAGAGCTGGACTTCTTCACGACATTGGAAAAGCAATGACTCACGAAATTGATGGGTCACACGCTGTCATTGGTGCCGACCTCTGTGAAAAATACAATGAAGCCCCTGACATTGTTTACGCCATTCGCGCCCACCATGAAGACGTGAAACCACAATCCTGGCTCGACTTTTTAGTGATTGCAGGTGACGCCATTTCTGGAGCTCGACCTGGAGCTCGACGAGAACAACTCGACAACTACGTCAGAAGACTTGAGGATCTTGAAAACATTGGGAACTCTTTTCCGGGTGTTGAAAGAACTTTTGCCTTAGCTGCTGGAAGAGAAATTAGAGTCATGGTTCAAAACTCTAAAATTTCAGATGAAAAATCAATCATTCTCTCTCGAGACATTGCTCAAAAAATTGAACAAGATATGACTTACCCAGGTCAAATTAAAGTGACCGTCATTCGCGAAACACGCTCGACGACACTCGCCAAATAAATTTATGAAAATTTTATTTATTGGAGATATTTACGCCAGTCCCGGAAGGAAAGTTCTCAAAGATTTTCTTCCGGCATTGAAAAAAAAATACAATCCAGACATGACCATTGCCAATGGAGAAAACATGGCTGGAGGATCAGGAGTCACGCCACAAACTTATCAAGAAATGATGCAATGTGGAGTAGACCTCATGACTGGCGGCAACCATAGTTTCGATAAAAAAGAAGGCTACAAAGTTTTAGCTGACGAAGCTTTTTGCCTCAGACCCGCCAACTACCCTAAAGGACTCCCCGGTCGCGGTCTCGTTAGTTACCCGATTCTTGGAAAAGGCAGTGTCTCAGTCATCAATCTGATCGGCAGAACATTTATGCCCCCTAACGACTGTCCCTTCAGAAAAGCCGATGAACTGATTGAAATCGCTCAAGAAAAAAGTTCTGTGATCATTGTCGACTTTCACGCTGAAGCGAGTTCAGAGAAAATGGCAATGGGATGGCACCTCGACGGCAAAGTCAGTCTTTGCGTGGGCACACACACACACATCCCCACTGCTGATGAACGAATCCTTCCACAAGGAACGGCCTACATTACCGACCTAGGAATGACCGGCTCTTATGACTCTGTCATTGGAGTTAAAAAAGAAATTATTGTTGAAAAATTTCTCATGACTCGAGGTAAAAAATTTGAAACAGCCAAAGGCAACCCTTGGGTTTGTGGTGTTTTTGCTGAAATCGACGAGGAAAGTGGCTGCGCCATCAGCATTGAAAGAATTCGCGTCGAAGCCGACGCCCCCCACACGCACCCTTAAGAAAGAAGCCAATGGAAGAATTTAACGACGAAGTTGAAAAGCAATTTGAAAAAATAAAAAGAAACTGCTCGGAGATTGTTCCAGAGATAGAGTTGAAGAAGAAACTTCAAAAATCAATTAAAACAAAAAAGCCCTTAAGAATTAAATTAGGCGCCGACCCGTCCTCTCCAAATTTACACATTGGACATTCTGTAGTTCTTCAAAAACTCAAAGACTTTCAAGAGCTTGGCCATCAAGTTATTTTTCTCATTGGTGATTTCACAGCTCAAATAGGCGATCCCACTGGAAAAAAAGAAACGAGAAAAAGCCTGAGCTCAGACGAAACTCAGCAAAACGCCAAAACCTACTCTGACCAAGTCTTTAAGGTATTGGACCCGACGAAAACCCAAATTGTTTTTAACTCTCAATGGTGCAATCAACTGAAGATTGCAGACATCCTGAGACTTTCAGCTCAAATGACGGTAGCCAGAATGCTTGAAAGAGACGACTTTCAAAAACGTTTTGAAAGCCAACAACCTATTTCACTCCATGAATTTATGTATCCGATCATGCAGGCCTATGACTCCGTTCAACTCAGAGCTGACGTCGAACTTGGCGGAAGCGACCAGAGATTCAACATTCTCTTAGGTCGTGAGTATCAAAAATCACATGGTCAAGAAACACAAGTTGGAATATTTCTTCCCCTCCTTGAGGGAACTGACGGCACTCAAAAGATGAGTAAATCTCTTGGAAACGATATAGGCATTACGGAAGCTCCAAAAGAAATATTTGGAAAAATTATGAGCATTAGTGATGAGCTCATGATTCGCTATTACGAAATACTCAGCAACGAAGAAATTAAAGCCGTTCAAGCTGAACACCCTAGAGACGCTAAAATTAATCTTGCGAAAATTATTGTCGAAAGATTCCACAACAGTGAAGAAGCTGACAAAGTCGCTCAAGGCTTTCTAGATCAATTTAGTAAAGGGAAGCTCCCAGATGACATTCCTATTTTTAATTCTGAGCTCAGTTCAATAGCTCTTACAAAACTTATGGTCGAAAGAGAGCTCGCTAGCTCACTGAGTGAAGCCAGAAGGCTCATTTCCCAAAACGCTGTCTCCATAGACGGTCAAAAGATTTCCGACACCAAAGCCGTCCTCGAAGCCACCAACAACGGCGTTCTCAAAGTTGGAAAAAGAAAATATTTAAAGATCCAGTTGAGTTAAGAAACAATGTCACATTTTTATTTACAGTCTCTTAACTGTCAGCTCAACCGACGACCCCTTTTCTTTCTTCACACTATGGTAGAAGCTCAGTCCCCTTAGTTCCCTCGACAATAAGCCTGAGCTTCAACGGTATATTTCCCCGTTGAAAGACTTGGAGAGTATGAAATTTCAAATAAATCAAGTGTATACTGAGTGCCGTTTACTTCGGTTGCACATTTAGCCTCTAACGACTCTACAAGCTCAAGCTTCGCATCAGAAACTTTAGCAAGTTCCACGACGGAAACAGTTTCTTCAATTATATCTCTATAAAATGAAGCTGGCACTCTTTCAGAGCTTTCGTTTTTATTGAGACTTGAACAGGAAGCTAAAACAAAAACAGGAATTAAAAATATTAGTTTTCTCATATACCTATTCTAAATTGAAAAAAAAAAAACAAGAAATAAAGCCACTATTACGACAAAAGTATGACAAAGGAACGAAGATCTTTCCAAGTTTTTGTAGAAAAACTCATTTTCGCGATGAAAACAGTATATTAAAAAACGAAAATACTGCTACTTTTCAGCTTTTATACCTCGGACTTAGGGACGGAGCTCTTTTCAACTTTCAAGGACTTCACTAACAAATTTATTCTTAGGTCTTTGATCTAGGTGGAATCTCTCTACAGTAACTCCAAGTTTTTGCAGAAAAACTCATTTTCACGATGAAAACATTGTCTTAAAAAACGAAAATACTGCTACTTTTTATCCTTTAAACGCAGAAGTGCCTCAAAAAAACAATTCACTTTTCTGTTATAAGTTAAGTGTTTTAGCTAATCAGCTTCTAAAAGCTTTTCTAAGACTTCCATTGGCAGTAGGCTCTGATTATCCACCTTTGCCTTGAAGTATTTTAAATGAAAAGCTTTTCTTTCGTTTAAAAACTTTGGTGAACCCACATCTTTTATAAACTGCTTTTGCTCAACCAATTGTGAAAACTCTTCCTTGTCAGTTCGATTACCGGCCTTCCCAATCCATCCAGTTCTCTGAAGGTAATCACGAAATAGCTTCCGATAGGCCTTTTGTCGCTCTATCGGTGTTTCTCCAAGTGAACGGTACCATGCAGGCTCTGTGAGTCCTTTTGTAAACCGGTTCTTAACCCCATGGGCGTAATATTGATAGCTTGAAAATCGATAGCCCTTAAGTTTTTTTAAAGTACGCACCATGCCTGCTCGAAGTGGATTGGCTTCAATATACATATGAACATCAATTTGAAGATGACTTTCATCTTCAACAACTGGCGTTTTTGGTCTTTCAATCGCAACCTTACCTTTTCTGCCATGTTTTCGATTATAATGAGAGCCGAAGCTTGCATGGGCTCTTTGCATGAATTTTGAAAGAGTGACACTCCCATTTAAATAGCGACACAACATATGGACGTGATTATCCATATAGCAAAAAGCCTGCACTCCAACGCTCCCTTTAATTGATTGATGCTCGAGAGCTTTTTGAGTGTGATGAGCATACATGCTTTTAGAATCATAAGATTTTAAAAGATCTTCGGAATTGTGGCATTTCCAGAATTTGTGGACAACTCCACTCGACTCAAAACAGGTAACAGCTCTTGATTTTCTCACAACTAGCCCTTGCAAATAGAAGGCCAGGATTTGCTCCGTCCCTATTTCCTGAGGATTTTTTTTACAAGGATTCGAGCGTCTTCGGAAAAGGCTAGGAGAGGCAGAAAGAAGACGATTCCCAAAAGAGCAATGACTGCAAAGACTCCTATGGCGTAAATGAAAACTCCTTGCTGGTCTCTGAGTAAGAAAAGCTGATCTTTCATTTGGAAATATGTCGTTGCACCCCACATGAGGGCGCCGCCACTGAAACTGAGTATTAAATTTTGAAAAAGTTTTTTATTGAAAACACAATAGCCCATTCTGCGAATAAAGAGGAACATAAAAAAAACGAAGAGACTAGCGGTGAGACTGACACTGAGAGCGATTCCAGCGTGTTGGTATTTTTGAGAAAGAAAGTAAGAAAAAATAAAATTACTGATCACCCCGAGGACTGCTAACAGCGACGGAATCCAAATTTTTTCTAACGCAAAGAAAACTGAAGTGCATATTTTACTCCAATTAAAAGCCAGTAAACCAACCGCATAGGCTGACAGCGCTAGCGCTGTCGAATGAGCATCTTGCCTGGTGAATTTTCCACCTTCAAAAATCAAGGAGACAATGTTTTCTCCCATCAGAAATAATCCCATCGAAGAAGCAACGGCTAGAATCAGTGAAAGGTTTAGTGATTCATGTAAAATCTTTTCAAATTCTCTTTTATCTTTAGTCTGCCTTGAGAGCTGAGGTAGAGCCGCCATAAAAATAGAAACACCAAAAACTCCCATTGGAAAATGCACGAGTCGAAAAGCATAACTCAACCAACTCACGCTACCTTCGTCTAAACCAGTGGCAAAAATAGTATTCACCAACACGTTCACCTGCATGGCTCCAACCGTCAGGATGGAAGGAAGCATGATTTTAAAGACTCTTTTAATTCTGGTATCGAAACAGGCTTTTTTTAAATAGCTCCATGAAAAAATTTTAAAGAAACCTAAGCTAGGCTGAAAAGACTCCTTTCTTAACAACTTCCACTGCACAAACCATTGAGCAAAGCCACCCAAGAGATAAGCACCTGCAAAGAGCCCGATCGCAAGTGTCATATTCTTTTGACTGTGAATAGCCCAGTAAGCGGCCCCTCCCCCCAAAACAATATTCACCACATTAAAAGCAGCAGAGCCCAGAGCCGGTAGAAAATAGTAACCGAGTGAATTTAGGATCCCCATACTCAAGGCGGCCATTGAGGCAAAATAAAGAAAGAAACTCAATGGCCGAGTCAGCTGAACCGTGAGATCAAACTTCAAGGGATCACTTTTAAAATGAGAGGCAAAAAACTCAACAATTTGCGGAGCCAAGAGAGCTAACAATGAGCACAATAAAAGCAAAACAAAACTCAACAAGGCTCCCATTCTGAGGGCCAACTCATGTTTTTCTTCTTTGAGTTTTTCTTTCGAAAAAACACTCACGAAAGCCGTGCTTAAAGCCCCTTCAGCAAATAAGTCTCGAAATAAATTAGGAATACGGTAAGCAACAATAAACGCATCTGAAAAAAAACCGGCTCCAAAAAGATGAGCAAATATTTTTTCCCTTAAAAGACCAAGAAGACGACTCAAGAGAACCGCTATTCCCATTCTTGAAGCGTTTTTACTTATTTTTTCCATGAACTTTCCCTATGGAAGCGTTTGTCCAAACTTGCTAGGCACATAATATTTTGGCCTTTCAGGATCTGGAATCAAATACATTTGAGGGAGAAATAAAAGAGGATCGAGAGGATCAGCCCCTTTGCGAATTTCAAAATGCAAATGAGTTGCCGTTGAACGTCCACTTCGGCCCATTTTTCCTATTTCCTGACCTCTTCCAACCTCTTCACCTCTTTTTACTAAAAGTTTTGAAAGGTGAGCATAAAGAGTCGACCATTCGTCGTGATGCTTTAAAATAATCGTATATCCATAACCTCGAAGCCAACCGGAGTGAATGACTTGTCCTGTTTCTGAGGCATAAATTGGAGTTCCAGTCTTTCCAGTCATGTCGATACCTTCATGCATTCTACTTCGAGTTCTCCAACCAAAAAAACTTGTCATGAGAATATCGGAAACGGGCCAATCGAAATTGAGCTTTTCTTTTTCAGGAATTTCTTCTATTTGAGCCTGAAGAGGCTCTGTAATTGGCTTTGGCTGAATGGGTTCTTTCCGAGTCGTTCGACACGAAATGAAGAGAATGAGGAAAAAACCGCAGGCGACTCCCTTGAATAGAGATTTAAAATTTACTTTTTTCATAAACAAGAGCATCTGAACCACCTTATTGAGGATATAGGGGCTTTTCGTGACTATCAATTTAATTTTAAAGGCTTTTTTACTTGCTGGGCTATAATAAAACTGAAAAAATAGAAGGCAAATCATGCCAAGAAAAAATAGAAACGCTCGATCTGGAAAAGCTCAAAACAAAGAGAAAGAAACGACTAAAAGTTCAAATACGAATTCAGATAAGAAAAGAAAAAAAACGGCTTCCTCAAAAACTTCCAAGAAGTCTTCAAATTCAAGAAAAAAAAACCCTGATAAGAATTCTCGACGAAAGCCCTTTCTTTTAAAAAAAAGAAATAAACCTAAAAACGCCAGCCAAGAATTCATTGGCGAGGAATATGTCGCAAGAATCGATGTTAATTCTGACGGCTTCGCCTTTGCTATTCCGGAAGATAACAAATTCCCTCATCTCTACATCTCAAAAGAAGACCTTGGGGATGTTCTCAACGGAGATCATGCCATGGTCATTGTGAGCAGTAGCTTTCGCGAAAATAAATACTCTGGAAAAATTCTCAGAATCATCAAAAGAGCTCAATTGAGCATGATGGCAACAGTAAGAAAATTTAAAGGCGGCATCATCCTCATTCCATGCAATGAAAAAGATCGACGCTTTAGCTTTCAAGCTGAAAACGACCGAGACTTTCCAGATCTCGCCAATAACATGATTGTGCTTGCTGAAATTCATTCTGAAATTAAATCACTCAAAGGCACCGCAACAATATTAGAAGAAATCAAAGAACCCCAAGCTCCCCACAACGACACCCTTCGTGTCTTGGTCGATGCCTCATGGCCGAGAACATTCACAAAAGAAGCTTTGAATGAAGCGGATGACCTTGCTAACAACTGGCAAAAGCGCTGGGATCCAAAGAAAACGAAAGATATTCGTAACACTCCACTCTGCACTATTGATGGACGAGACGCCAAAGATTTTGACGATGCGGTTTATTGTGAAAAAAAAGGCGATCATTTTCGACTGATCGTGGCGATTGCGGACGTGAGTTTTTTTGTGCTGAATGGAACAAAACTTAACGAAGAAGCCTTCAACAAATCCACCAGTGCTTATTTTCCTGATCACGTCATTCCCATGCTTCCAGAAGTTCTCAGCAACGGAGTCTGCTCACTCAATCCAAATGTCGACCGAGCCGCCATGGTTGCCGACATGACTATTTCAAAAAATGGGAAGATTTTGGACTATGAATTTTACGAAGCCCTCATCAAAAGTCATCATCGATTTACCTATGAGGACGCTCAAGCTTTTATTGAGAAAGAAGAATGGATTGTCAATGAGCTCAATCAGCCCCTCAAAGATTCTCTGACAAACTTAGTTTCCCTCTATCGAGTGATGATTCAAGCCCGAAAAGAGCGTGGCGCCCTGGACTTAGACATGCCGGAACCTTATTTCCTGATGAACGCGGAAGCCGAAGTCACGGACATTAAAGAACGGGTTCGCCTCGATGCCCATAAACTGATTGAAGAATGCATGTTGGCCGCCAATCAGTGTAGTGCCAAATTTATTGATGAACATTACGAAGAAGGCATGTATCGAGTTCACGAAGCACCCGATGAGCTCAAGCTTCAGAAGCTCAACAGCTTTCTTGAAGTCATGGGCTACAACCTTCAAAGAAAAATTGAATCGATTCATGACTTTTCTGAAATTACCCATGCCTTTAAAACAGACACTCCAGAGGAGCAAAGCATGACCCAAGCTATTCAATCCATGATCCTCAGAAGTATGCAACAAGCGAGGTATTGTGAACACAAACTCGGTCATTTTGCTCTTGCCCTTGAAGACTACACTCACTTCACGTCGCCTATTCGACGCTACCCTGACTTAGTCGTTCATAGACTCATTAAAGAAAAGCTTGGCCTCCTAAAAAGTCCCCCTCGACAAGATTCCCGAAGCCTGGGTCAAATGGCTTCTCACTCTTCACAACAAGAACGCCGAGCCATGGACATGGAAAGACGGCTGATTGATATTAAAAAATGTCGTTTTATGGAAAATCATCTTGGGAAAGAATTCAATGCTCGGGTGAGCGGCGTGACGGAAAAAGGAATTTTTTGCCAAATTGAAGGGCATTTTGTCGACGGTATGATTCAATCCAATGTCTTAGCCAAAAAAGCTCGGGCCCAATACGTTGAAAAAGAAATGTGCTTTCGCGGCCCTGGAAAAATTAAATTTCAAATGGGAACCCTCATTAAAATCATTGTTGCCAGAGTCGATTTACAAACGGAACGTATTGACTTTGACCTCGTTGATCTGATTAAAGAATAGAACGTAGAAAATGAAAGTCGTCGAAAAAGCCCTTCAAATTCAAAAAGTCGTCAAGAACGCTGGTCGCCTCAAAGAGATTATCAGCACCATGAGCCGCTTTGGATTTAAAGAATTTATTTACAAATTAAAACTCACAAAATTTTTAGATGATAGCCCAAAAACTCAAAACGAAGAAGTTAAAGGCCACCTTCCCTTTCGACTCAGGGCTCTTTTTGAAGAACTTGGCCCCACCTTTATAAAACTCGGACAAGTCCTTGCTGGCCGCCCCGACCTCATTCCAGAAGAATTCACTCTCGAATTTGCCAAACTTCAAGACAAGGTTAAAGAAGTCCCTTTTGAAGACATCAAAAATACTATTGAAAAAGAACTAGAAAAACCTCTTCAAAACATTTTCTCTAGCTTCGACCCCCTCCCTTTAGCGACGGCAAGCATTGCTCAAGTCCACAAAGCTAGAAGCCTTGAAGGTGATGATCTTGTGGTTAAAGTCGTCAAACCCAATGTTGAAAAAATTCTGACTCAAGATTTAGAAATTTTAGAAATGTTTGCCGGACTCAGCGAACTTTATGTTGAAGAAATTAAAATGCTTCAGCCTAAAAAAATTGTGGAAGAGTTCAAACGCTCGCTACTTGTTGAAATTGATCTTAAAAAAGAAGCTTTTCAAATGAAACGCTTTCGAGATAACTTTTCCAATTCTTCATTTATTGTCATTCCTGAAAGTTATGAAAGCCTAAGCTCAGAATCAGTCTTATGTATGGAGCGATTGGAAGGAGTCAAACTACAAGATAAAGTCGCCCTTTTAAAGCTGGGCATTGACCTCAAAAGCTTCATTCAAGAAGGAGTTAAGCATCATCTCGAAGCTATTATGATTCATGGCTTTTTTCACGCCGATCCTCATGGCGGAAACATTCTGGCGCTTCCATCTGGCCAAATGGCTTTACTTGATTTTGGATCCACCGGTTACCTTTCGCCCAAGTCCAAGGACTCACTCATTAACATGTTTCTTTCCTTAGTGAGCGAAGACTACGACGCTCTCGTCAGCGAATATATCGACATTAGTCCAAGCATTGGAGTGAAAAGAAATTCCAAACTGATTCAAGAGATTCAACGCGAAGTTTCCTCTCTTTTTGGTCCTTATTTTGGAATGCCCCTTAAAAACATTCCTGCAAGCGAGCTTCTGATGAAAGGGGCAGCCATTGCCCTCAAATACAACATCACTTTACCTCAAGACCTGATCCTGGTTTTTAAAAGCAATATGACCCTAGAGGGACTTGGCCGCTCACTGGACCCCGACCTTGACCTTTTAAAAAATGCCTCAGAATTCTCTCAAAAAATACTCAAAAAAAAATATGCTCCCGACAAATTACTTAAAAGCTCGCTCAGCAACATTCGATCTCTTCAGAAATTAGCTCAAAAAAGTCCTCGACTCATTGGTGAAATTTTTCAACAAATTGAAAATGGTGAACTAGAAATAAACGTTCTCAACAAAAACGATGAAAAATTAACGGAAAGTTTTCACATCATTGCTAAAAATCTGAGTTTAGCTATTATTTTTCTCTCTCTCACTGCTGGAATGATCGCTTTACAGTTTCTATCTTCACATCACAAATTTGTGGAAATAACGCTTCTTGTAGCTTGGAGTCTGATTTTTTTACTTCTTCTAAAATCTATATACTTTCCAAAAAAGTAAAAAAGTCACACCAAAAGACAACGCATCAAGTTAAGTCATTAATACTACTGTCTTTTAAATATATTTTACAGATTTCAAAGGGACAGCTCGTTCAAAATAGTTTAAAAAAAGCTTATGCAAATCTTAGAAACGCTGCCAAAATCTTCTGAACTTGGATTTGGAAATTTTTTTACACCGCAGATGATTCGAGCCGTCTACACTCAAAACAAATGGGCTCCCTGGGAATTTTGCAAAAGCTCTGAATTCAACATCAGCCCTGCGGCAAAATGCCTTCATTACGCTCAAGAGGTTTTTGAAGGATTGAAAGCCTACAAAAGCGACCAAGGAACTGTGCAGCTTTTTCGACCTCAAGAAAATTTTAAAAGAATGAAGCGATCTTCTCAAATGCTCGCGATGCCCTATTTTCCAGAAGAGCCCTTCCTAGAATCATTAGAACACTTGGTAAAAAACTCTTTAGATTTTATTCCGGAAAACCCCGGCACCCTTTACCTCAGACCAACACTCATCTCAACCAGTCCAACTCTTGGAGTGACCCCTGGCAGTGATTACTTGTTCTATATTTTAGCATCACCAGTTGGCGGCTATTTTGGGGATTCTTTTATCGATAAACCCGCTTCGGTTAAAATTAAAGTTTCAGAAACACACGTTCGCGCCGTCAGAGGCGGCATTGGAGCTGCGAAAACTGGCGGAAACTATGCTTCCAGCCTTCGAGCTGTCATGGAAGCAAAGGAAGCCGGTTTTGCTAATGTTTTATTTTTAGATGCCTTAGAGCGTAAATATATCGAAGAGCTTGGTGGCATGAATTTTTTCATTGTTGAAGATGGCATCCTTAAAACCCCTACCCTCGGAGACACCATTCTCGCTGGAATCACTCGAGACTCCATTTGTCAGATTGCCCAACAACTTTCCATTCCAGTTGAAGAAACTCAGATGGACATTCACCAGGTCATTCAAGGAATTAACAATAAAAGCGTCACGGAAGCTTTTGCCTGCGGAACCGCCGCTGCCATCACCTCTATTTCTCATTTAAACTGGAGAAATGAAACTCATGAAATCAACGGATCCATACTTGGAGAAAAAACTCAATTACTTTTTCAAGAGCTGCTCAAGATTCAATTTAGCCAACATGAAAATGAATTTTATAAAGATTGGATTTTAGAGCTTTAAGACTTTTCCTTTGAAAAAAAAGACTATAAAATAAAGCATGTCTAAAAAAAAATGGACTTTTATGTTTATTCCCGATCGAACGGATTCGGTAAAACAAATCAGCATTCACTCTAAGGCCGCGAAAATTATTTTAGCACTCCTGACTCTTTGCCTTATTTGCTTTGCCTTTCTTTTTGTCGATTACATCAAAATGATGGGAAACATTGCAGAGAATAAAAGATTAAAACAAGAAAATTTTGAACTTCACAGAAAGCTCGACAGTGTTGAGTCTCTGGTTCACGGCGTTGAACAGAATTATTCCAGACTGAAAAGTTTTTCACACAAACTCCGCTTGATGGTGAACCTCGATCTTGATGAGTCATTAGAAAAACCAAATCTACAAAAACTTAATTTAAAAAACATTCCCTCCAACGAAGATACCAACCTTGAAGATGAAGAAAAAAATGAAGAAGACAATCGCTCTTCCTCAAATTCTTTACAAATCGCGCCCGAAAACAACCCGAAAGAAACAACCCTGAATGTAAAATTTAAAAAGGCCCCAATTTACGAGAAAATTGAAGACAAATTAAAGAGAATTGAAAGTTGGTCCGTCAAAATTACAAAATCTCTTTTCAATGAAGAAATTGAAATGGCAAAGCTTCAAGAAATCCTCGCTAAATATTCTCAAAAACTTTTATACACTCCAAGCATCCTTCCAACAACAGGTTGGATTTCATCACGCTTTGGATTTCGAATTCACCCCATCACTCGAAAAAGAACTTTTCACAAAGGTCTTGATGTTGCGAATGTCATTGGAACAAAAATTCTTTCCCCTGCAAATGGAATAGTGACCCTGACAACCGTTCAAAGTGGTTATGGAAAAATTGTCAGAATCCACCACGGATACAAACTGGTCACAAAATACGCTCACCTTTCAAGAATTTTAGTTAAGAATGGCCAGAAGGTAAAAAGAGGCCAGAAGATTGCCCTGATGGGGAACACAGGCCGCTCTACTGGCCCTCACCTCCACTATCAAGTCGAATACGATGGCAAAGCCGTGAATCCAAGCAACTTTATACTCGACTAAAAATTCCTGTCGTCAAAAATTTTATGACACCAAAAAACCAACATCCACAAACGTCTTATTTCTCTACTAATATAATAAGCATGAAAAAAATATTTGCATTAGGTATTTTCACCCTTTCTTTTTTTAACCTGCATTCCCAAGAACGAGCGCAAGATTGGTTCGAAATGGATTCTATCGACGATACTCTCGCCGAAGATTTAAAACTCACCCCACTTGAAGACATGCCTTCAGACTTTAGAAGCAATCAGGACCCCAGCCTTCCAGAAGCTGACTTTCAAGAAAGCTACAACCACAAAGAAGATGTTAAAAAAGCTTCCGTTGTCGTGATTATCAACAAAGCCACTCCTGAAACAAGTTCCGAAGCTCAAAAGATGTGGATTTACGTTGATGGACAAGCGGTGCATGAATTTGATATTTCAACTGGAAAAGAAGTTGAAGTAGAGTCCACCAGTGGTAAAATCTACGTTGCCAACACTCCAGTCGGATACTATCGACCAAAATCACTTTACCCAGAATACACGTCTCGAACATGGACTGGTGCCAACATGCCTCAAAGTATTTTTATCAACAATGACGGTATTGCCATTCACATTACCCGACCAGATCTTTATTACCGACTTGGTGAAAGAGCTTCAGGTGGTTGCATTCGAATGCGTGAAGAAGATTCTAACATTCTATGGCCTCTCGTTCTCGAATCAGGCCAACGCGCGTGTAATAAAGATCGCTACGTTGAAAAAGACGCGACGATTACTTTTAGAGAGCAAGAACTTCCACGAACTCGATATTACATAAGAGATGTTGAAAAAAACAGAACATCAAGCGCTCCATTTATGTATTTCCAAATGTACAAAAGAGTTTCTGGACTTCCCGTAACAGGCCGTTTTTGGAGAACTTGGGACACCATGATTGTTGTTAAAAACTTTGGTAGCTTTGAAAAAAGCCCAACATTAGTCGAGCACAACAAAGCAAGCTGTCTGAAGAAAAAGAGCTGTTCAAAGATTCATTAAGCTAAGTAATTAAAAACAGTGTCTGCTACCTGAGTGAGGGTGAGGGGGAGGGCAGAATTCACTCTAGTAGCAGACACTTTTCCACGTTTAAAAACGAGCACCTCCGTTAAAAAGTTCTCAATTAAAATAGCAGAAACGCTACACTATAGGATCTTTATTTTATTTCCAAGTATAAAAGCAGGAAATTTTAAGACTAAATTACAACAACAATTTCAAATACTTAGAATGAAAACCTATAACGCGCAATGAACTTTCTTAACATCGTCATTGTCATCGAGCTTAGAAAAAAGTTTTTCTAAATCAGCTTCTTGTTCCTCTGAAATACTCATGGGTGTTTTCGCTCGGTAACTGAGTTCAGCCTTATCGACTTCCCAACCACGTTTTTTCAATTCGGCTTCTACCTGAAACAAATCCTCTACCGAAGCATAAAAGAGCCAAGATTTTTTCTCGCCTTCAACAGCCTCAACATCACTTGCCCCAGCCTCAATAGCGGCCTCTTCAGGATCAATGCCCTCTTCAGCAATGCTTGCTTGCAATAAAGAAACACGATCAAACATCCAGAGCACACTTCCCTCAGCACCGAGACTTCCATCTCCGCGAGCAAAGATAGCCCTTAAGTCTTGAACGGTTCTTTTCCGATTATCAGTCAGGGTTTCTACCAAGAAAGCGACTCCATGAGGCCCATAGCCTTCATAGCAGATCTCTTCGAGTTCGGCCTCACTCCCCTCACCCGTTCCCCTGATGATAGCACGTTCGATGGTGTTTTTTGGCATTGAGCTTTTACGAGCGTCGCTCAATGCCATTCTCAAGCGTGGGTTAGCATCGGGATCACTCCCTCCACCAGACTTTACAGCAACTGTTATTTCTTTAGCTAATTTTGTGAAGAGCTTTCCTTTTTTGGCGCCTTCTGTAACACGAACTCCGTGAACCCAACCGCGGCCCATTTTATTTAAGCTTCCTGAGAAGGCTTCGCTTCTCGAAGATGTCTTCTTAAAATTTTGCCAACATTAGACTTCGGAAGCTCCTTTTTAAACTCAACAAACTTTGGGTTTTTATAGCCGGTAAGATTTTCCCTACAATAATCTTTGATCGCTTTCGCCGATAGAGCCTGATTCTTTCGAACAACAAAAACTTTCACGGCCTCTCCAGAGCGATCATCGGGAACGCCAATTGCTGCACACTCATCGACTCCAGGATGAGAGCAAATGACATCTTCAATTTCATTCGGATAGACATTAAAGCCTGAAACTAAAATCATGTCTTTTTTACGATCGACAATTTTAAAGAAACCATCTTCCCCCATGACTGCGACATCGCCAGTCCGGAGCCATTCATCTTTCCAAAAAACTTTTTTGGTATCGTCTGGGCGCTGCCAATAACCTTGCATGACCTGAGGTCCACGAGCGCAAAGCTCTCCTTCTTCGCCTTGCGGGAGTTCTCTTCCATCGTCGTCCATAATTTTAACGTCCGTGGATGGCAAAGGCATACCAATCGAACCAAGACGCACACCGCCCTCAATTCTATTACAAGTCAAAACTGGCGAAGACTCGGTTAAGCCATAGCCTTCAACCAAAGGAACTCCGGTCACTTCATGCCACTTTTCAGCAACGCTTGACTGCACAGCCATGCCGCCACCAACTGTTGCTCTCAAATGAGTGAAATCTAAGTTACAAAAATTATTATTGTTCATGAGGGAATTAAAAAGAGTGTTCACTCCAGTAAGAATATTAAAATTGTATTTAGAAAGTGTTTTTATAAATGCCGGTAAATCTCTCGGATTGGTGATCAAGACATTATGTCCACCTTGTTTGACAAAGATCATGCAATTTACCGTCAGAGAAAAAATGTGGTAGAGAGGCAGGGCTGTAATAACAATCTCTCCAGCTCCACTCGACACCGGCCCCAACCACGTTGAGATTTGAATCATATTAGAGACAATATTACGATGAGTCAGCGAGGCTCCTTTAGCCACACCAGTTGTTCCACCGGTATATTGCAGAAAAGCAATATCATTAGCTTCAATTTTTGGAGCATTAAAGGAAAAAAGTTTTCCCTGCAACAAAGCTCTATTAAAAGGAACCGCTCCATTAATTCGAAACTTAGGAACCATCTTTTTCAAATGCTTCACCGCGAGATTCATGAGAGTTCCCTTGATCAGTCCAATTCGATCACCAATCTGAGTGACAATCACGTGTTGAATAGAAGTCTCATCAATGATTTCTTCAAGCTTGTCCGCAAAATTTGCAAGAATGACAATCGCTTTCACACCTGAATCAGTAAACTGATGTTTCATTTCTCGTGGTGTATAAAGAGGGTTCGTATTGACAACAATGAGTCCAGCTTTCAAGGCTCCAAAAAGAACAATAGGATACTGAAGAAGATTGGGCATTTGAATGGCAATGCGATCGCCCTTTTTTAAGCCAAGACCTTTTTGCAAATAGGCTGCAAAAGAAGTGCTCAGTTTATCGAGCTCATTGAAACTCATCTTTTTACCAAAATTAGAAAAGGCTGTCTTAGACCCGAAGGTCTGACAACTGGTGTTAATCACCTCGACAATTGAGCGATAGGCATCGACATCAACTTCTTCTGGGATGTTTTTAGGATAATTTTTAAGCCATGCTTTTTTCATAAAAAAATATTTCCTTATCTGTATGGCGACTCTTTAATGAGTCACAAAAAAAGAATAGCTTCTTTAGGAATTTTCTTCTCGGCTTTTTACAAGAGAATACGACTAAACGCGTTAGCCTGAAACAGCCCTAAGGGCCCCCTCCCACCTTCTTCATTTATTTAAATCTTCGTGAATTCAGCGAAGTTAAGCTAAACTTAAGAACAATGACCAACACTGTACTTATTAGCCAAACCGTGGCCATACTCATTGACGGAAACAACATTGAAAGAAGCATCCACTCTGAAAGTAAATCAGAAAAAACTATGCTCAACATCGACACCCTCATCCCCAAACTCTTAGGAAATCGTTCACTCAATAGACTTATTTACTTCAGAGAAGGTTTAAAAATTTCTTCAAAACTGGCTGAAAGATTACACCAAAACTACCATGGTTCTGTGAGGCCTTGTCACAAATCTGCCGACATTCCCTTGAGCATTAAAGCAACGCAGCTTTCCGCAAAAGTAGACACCATTATTATTCTTTCAGGTGACAGTGACTACATTGAGCTTGTCAGACACCTTAAAAGCGAAGGTGTCCGAGTAGAAATCTGTGCTGTTAAGAAAACAACAGCTGCCATCTTAGAAGAAGAAGCCGATCATTACCATCCCATCACCAATGAAGATTGGTTTGATTATTCTCCAGCTAAGAAAAAGCGTAGCCGGAAAAAATCTGAGAATTAACTCTTACCAGTAAATTCCAAGACCTAAACCTGAGCTCAAGTAACGTGTATCCAAGTTTCCAGTCGTCGAATCGTCGACAAGATTATCGAAGCCATATTTGACAAAAGTGTGTAAACCCATTCCGATTTTTGCGTTGACCGGAAAAAAGAAATAATGCGACAACTCAAAACCGAGTGTTCCGTCGGCATCTTTTTTAAGCGGAGCTGGAACCGTCCCAGTACTATCTTCGAACTCTACTTTCCCAGTTGGAAGCCCATAGTAGACCCCCAAGAAAACTAATCCGTTGAGTTGACCGTAGGCATTTCCGTAACTCATCATCACGCCAAGAGGAATATCCAAATAGGTTGCAGAAACATCAATATCAGTAGCTCCAATCTCTCGACTCCCTGAGAGTCGATTCAGCTGTAATCCACCAGAAAGTGCAAAGTTTGGAGTAAAAAAGTAAGCTCCTTTTACTCCAAGTAAAAAAGAATAGCGCTGCTCAAAATCTTCCATTCGAGTCATGTTTAAATTGATGTCACCAATAATACGAAACTTTTTAGGTTGTGGTGCCTGATAAACCCCGGGGCTAGAAGGGCCTTGCCCACCAAGCATGTGAGGAGCATGATTCTCTGCCATTATTGAAAATGAAAAAACTGCGGTGACGATAGAAAAGATTATTTTACTCATAAGATTCATCATGAAGTAAAATTATAAAAATAAAAAGGAAGTCCCTAAAAAAATTGTTAAAAAGTTCAAATAAAGTCAAAATTTCATCGTCAAAAGTGTCTGGAACATCAAAATTCACTAAAAAAGATGTTTTTTTTAGTGAAAACAAAAGCTTAGCTCTATACCATAAGCTTAAGATGAAAAATCTCAGTCAATTGAAACGAGTGTCTGCTATATCTTTTTTGATGATTTTCTTGAGCACATCAAGTTTTGCTGTCAACATTCAACAGTATTACAGATCAAATACTCTGACCTATGAAATTCTAGAAGATGCTCGAATGAAGAACAGTCACGTCTACAATGACTATGACATGGTTTTTACTCTTGGAGGGAGTTGGGTTGAATCTCCGCTGGTTCAAAAAAATAACGCCAACTCGACACAGCTCGATACCATCATTAGCGATATGACCGCCGTCCACTTTGGTGTGAGCGCTTACCTCACAAGATCTTTCATGCTCGGCCTCAACTCTAGTTACGCCTGGTTCAAAAACGTTCAACAAGGAAATCCTACGGGCCAAGGAAATTTTAGCGGTTTTACAGACTTGAACCTTAATGCAACTTGGAGATTTTACACTCAGGAAAGATGGGCCCTTGCCGTCGCCCCCAACCTCACACTGCCTTTAGGATCTGGTGGCGAAACAGATATCAATGTTCAGAACCCACCTGCCGGAAGCTCGAATCCAGTAAAAACAAATGTGCTTTCTGACGAAGGCATTGGATTTGGTGGAAGTCTTATTTTTGAATATCTTTTTGACAGCTTTAACATGACAGTAAACCTCGGCTACAAACACAACTCTAGCGCTGAGTTTGATGAGCTCAAGTACACTCAAAGACTCTTAACAGGAATTGGCGCCTACATTCCTATGAGTAGAAAATGGGGGTTCAACGTTGAATGGCTTCGTCAATGGACCTTGCCATTTAACCGCAATCAAAATCCGAATGAAATCTTTATTGGAACAAGTTTTGGAATCTCCAAATACTTTGCCGGTTACGCTGGAGTGGGACTTGGAAACCAACTTGAGAGTTTTGACGGGAACGACCTTCGATTGAGTGCTGGTATTAAATTCACACCAAGAATTTGGTCAAAAGAACGCAGACCTATTGAAATTATTTCACAAGAAAAAACTGAATGCACACCACCCTATGTTTTTAACGATGTTTCTAATGTCAGCATCTTATTATACCCGAATGACGTCGGTGACATTTGGCTAGAAGAGAAAGTTCAGCCAGTTGCCGACGCCATCAACAAAAGAATCAGCGACATTCGAAAAATTATCGTTTCCGGTCATACAAGCTCACCAGCAAGCAATGACTACAACATTGACCTTTCGAAAAGAAGAGCGGCAACCGCTATTGCCTCATTAACAAAACTTGGTGTTCCTAAAAGTTTCATCATCTCTGAAGCCTATGGCGAGAATTTACTCGACGACAAATCAGGAACAGTGGAAGCTCAAGTCAAAAATAGAAGAACTGTTATTAAAGTACTACTCAAAGACAAAGCGAATTACTATTGTCCTGTACAATAAATTCAATTTATGATGGATCTACAAGCCAAAGAGAGCCTTCGCCATCGAGTACAAAATTTCCTTGATGCAAGTAATATTTAATGTCGATGTTTTTTCCCTGAAAGAGCCCCTGCACACTAAAATACAGCAGATCTGCATGGAAATATAGAATATCTGAAACCTTTAAGCTGGAATCTTTTAATGCTTCTATAAATTCTTCATGTATTAACTCTAGAAACTCTGCATATTTTAAACGCAATCTTAGATGGTGACGATCAAATTGTGATTGGTGCAAAATGCTTTGAACACTTCTGCCTTGTACTGGAGTCATTTGAACTGGGATTCGCTTAGCGCTCAGTTTTCCAGATTTTATCAGGTCATTTTTTTCTGCTTCAGAGTCACTCCATTCGATTCGTTTCATGGTCGAAACATGAAAACTTTTTTGTCTTGGAAAATATCGATGCAATAATTCAAAAGCTGTGTAGTCATTTTCTTCTTCAGATACACTGTTATAATATTTCTCAACACGTTCTCCTCGATCAGTTTTAAACCTGTAAAGAGCTCCACCGTTACCTCCAAGATCTATAAGAGTATAGTTTTTTGAAAGGTCTTCACCTATAAACACGCCTCGCATATTTTCTGCTGCTAGAAACCTTAACTTTTCACAACCAGAAAAGACCACTTCACTTAAAAGCAATACGAAGTAGAAAAAAGAGAAGAGGATAGCTTTCTTCAAGTAAAACAAAACTACTTCAACTTTAACGAATATTTTTCCTGAAGGTTCAGTTTCTCAAGCTGAATATCAAAAAGGAAAGAAAGCTTTTTTCTTGAAATCTTTTCTGCTTTTACCTGGTAGCTTTTTAGAGTTTTAATATCTTGACCTCGACCTCTTCCGTTTTTCAACAGCTCGCTTAAAAGCAACGCTCCGACCTCAAATTCGCGAATATTTGCGGACTCACCCACGACTTCTTTGACACTTTTTTTCTTGTTTCTCGCCTCAGTAACAACAAAGGAAACCTCTTCCAACAATTTCCCTTCATCGACAAATCTCAGAACGGAAAGCTCACAGTTTTTTTCTTCGCTCTCAGCTTGGTCTTGACACCAGAAGGGTATATTGAAACTCAAAGCACTGTGATCAGAGCTCAAGACTGGTGGGAATTCCTCCAAATTTGGCTCCGGTTCATTACCTGGAAAGTCTTGCGCCTCCAAAAGAGAGGCAGTCATTAAGAAAAGGTAACTCATTAATATTTTTTTTAAAATACTCATTTTTTTCTCCTTATGGGCTCAACCGAAAAGTGACTGATTGAAAGACCATTCTAAAGTTATGAACCGCTGAACACTGCGCTGGAACCGTTCCAGCCGTTGGAACCGCCAAGGTCGAATAGGTAAAGATACTTTGCGGATCTGTATATGTTCCTTGCCCTCCCCATGGTGGATCATTCGTAATTGCCAAGGTTGATGGTCTACCAAAAGTACAGCCCGAAATTCCGACACCACAAGACTGAACATCGACATCATGATTGAGACTAGTGGCATATGGCGTTGAAAAGGAATTTGCTGTATCGAAAAGTGGATTCGCCTGATCAACATTATCTAAGGCCAAGGTCACAATGTTGTTCCAAAGGCGCCCACCACTACTATTCGTCGTTAAGGTCACAACATTACCTACAGCTGCACTCAATCCCGCCTCATTTAAGAACCAAATCTCTTGTCGAGTGTCGAAACCTCCTGTAGACACATTACCCTCTACGAGTTGAGTTAAAGGCTGCCCGCCATAAGTAATGATGACATCATCACCGGCAATTTGAAAGTCATGACCGATCATGACGACGAGAACTCGATCACTGTTAAAGCCCGCTGGAACGGTGTAGTTGTAATTTGTGATGTTCGTTGTACTTGTATTGTGCTGAGCTGGTGCAATGCTAATAACAGATTTTTTTACTTCGCCTTCATCAGAAGAAAAATCATTCAGCGGATCACAATCTTTCCAGTCGTAGCTAATGTTATCGTTATCAATTTCGTAAGTATAAGAATAGGTACTACTGCTAATTAGAGGCTGACAAACTATACTGACTGTTTCAGTAGCCCCTCCCGCTAGTGTTCCTAAGGTCCAATTAGTCGGCGCGTAAGCTCCGGTCGTTGCACTCGAACTCACATAAGTCATTCCAATTGGACAAGCCGCTGCCAGATTGACTCCATTTGCTGAATCCGCACCATTGTTGGTTAATGAAATTTTCACGGTGACAGTTTTCTCTGCACAAGCCGTATCCGTCACTTCAACAGTACTAGTAATATCTGAATCACAAACTTGAGTCTCTGCTCCGAGGACATCTCCAATACCCGACGGATCATCCTGATCACCTTTAGCCGGATCAATTTTGTTCGTAATCGTATTTTTGCACTGATCATCATTAACTCTACAGGTTAACTCTAGAGCAGCTGAAGCTCCATCGAGGAGATCCCCTAAGAACCATTGACCGGTTGAGGAAGAGTAGAGTCCCGCAGTTGCGGAATCAGTCACATAAGTTGTTCCACTTGGACACGGGTCCGTTAGAGAAATATTAGTCGCTTGCGCTGCACCGTTGTTTGCTACCTTGATGGTGTAAATGAGATCTTGATCAATTCCCGCCTTTTTAAGATTAACACTTTTCACGGTTACTAAATCTGATTCATTATTAATTTCCGTATCAAATGTATAGGAATCTCCCGCTGTGCTTGGATCAGCTTGATCACCACTTGCGGCTGAAGTGGTATTGCTCACAATATTACCAGCCTGACCAACATCAACTTTACAAACTAATTTTAAAGTCGTTGAAGCGCCGTTAGCCAGAGGCGTAAACGCCCAAGTTCCCGTTGCTAGAGTGTAGGCTCCAAGAGCCGGAGTACTGCCAACATAAGATGTGCCCACTGGACAGTTATCAACTAAACTGACGTTCGTTGCATCTGAACTTCCATTGTTCGTGACAGTAATGGTATAAGTGATATCTTCTTGTTCATCAGCTTTAGCTTTGTCACCCGTTTTCACGGTAACGAGGTCGGCAATATCCGTCACGGTAATGTCGACGAAACAAGCGTTGTTATCGAGATTCGGATCGACCTGATCAAGCGTCGTATCGCTGGCTGCAATTTCATTTCGAATGACTTTGCCACCTTGGCCGACATCAACTTTACAGGTGAGACTTAATTCCGCCCGAGTGAAGAAAGGCATGGTCCCGATTGTCCAGATTCCCGTTCCAGAATTATAAGCACCGAGACTAGGAAGACTACTCACATAAGTTGTTCCCGCCGGACAAGCATCCTTTAAGACGACGTTAGTCGCTTGCGCTGGACCATTGTTGTCGACAAAAATAGTATAGGTAAAATTATCTCCAACTCCGGGGCTGACCTTATCGACCACTTTTTTATGACTGAGGTCAACTTTGTTATCGACCGTAATTTCAGCTTCACTGCTATTATTTGCAGCGTTGCTGTCTGTTTGATCTAAAGTAAATCCTGCAATGATATTTTTAATCGTCGTTCCTGCTGTTCCAGTGTTAACTTTACAAGTTAAATCAAGCACCGCAGTCGCTAAAGCATTGAGTGTTCCAATATTCCAATTTGGTGCGACATAAACTCCCTCATTTGTAGAATGAGAAACATAAGTTGTTCCAACTGGACAGACGTCTGGCACCACAAGGTTTGTTGCTTGGGCGGCACCATTGTTCGTCACGGTTACCGTCCATGTGATTTCGCCACCTTCTTCTGGGGTTGAATTACTGACTGATTTTTTTGTTTCTAAATCGAGACTATTGTTCACAGTCACTTCTGCATCATCTTCGTTGTTTAAAATGTTTGGATCTGTTTGATCCATCGCAAAGTCACTCGCTTGAATGGTGTTAATGATTTTATCTCCACTCGTCCCGGCATCAATTTTACAAACTAATTGCAATGTCGTGTTGAGAGTATCGAGCAGGGCTCCAATCACCCAGGTTCCATTATCCTGATAACTTCCAATCGTGGGATTCGCACTCACAAAGCTACTACCACTTGGACAGCCATCCGTTAGAATTAGATTTGTCGCATCTGCAGGCCCATTGTTCGTCAGACTCACGGTGAAAGTAACAGTGTCCCCTTCATTAGCCGTACTTGGATTGACAGTTTTCACTACCGCTAAATCAGCATTGTTTTCTACTACTAAATCGACACTTGCGTTATCGTTCGTATCGTCACTATCGCTCTGATCCATTTGAATGTTTCCGGCTGTATTGGTGATTGTTTCCGCACTGGTACCAGTATCTACTCTACAATTTAACTCTAAAGTCACACTACTGCCCACAGCTAAGGAACCAAGAGTCCATGTTGGAGTTGAATAAGCCCCATTTGCACTCACAAAAGCCGTTCCCACTGGACACGCATCATCTACTTTTAAATTGGTCACATTGGCAGGACCATTGTTCTTGACTATGACGCTATATTTTACAATTTCATTTTCATTCGGGCTACTGTTATCGATACTTTTTGCTAATTCAATATCAGCAGTCGCTCCAACAAAAATTTCTACAAAACACTCATTGTTTTCTGGTTTAAGATCACTCTGATCCATCGTTGTGTCCGCAACTTTAATTTCATTGACAATGACATTTCCACTTTGACCGCTATTGACAACACAAGTGAGATTTAATTCTTCTCTTTGTAATGCACTCAAAGTTCCAATAGTCCAAACTGGTGCGACGTAAGTTGTGGCACTACTAGCGACATGACTCACGTAATTTGTTCCCACTGGACACGCATCACTCACCACAACATTAGTAGCCTGAGACGGACCATTGTTATCGACAAAAATTGTATAAGTAAAATTTTCACCTTCATCCGGTGCTGGCTTATCGACTACTTTTTTAAGAGCCAAATCAGCAGCATTCTCAACCGTAAGACTCGCACTGCTTCCATCATTCGAAGTATTAGAATCGCTTTGATCCACACTGATGTCGGTACTCGTAATAGTATTAGTAATGACATTTCCAGCTTGCCCAATATCAATTCTACAAATGAGTACTAGCTGAGCGGCATCACCACTATCTAAAGTTCCAATGTTCCAAGTGTTCGGAGCGATGAAAGCTCCATCTTGTGTTTGAGCACTGACATAGCTTGTACCTACTGGACAAGAATCAGTTAAAACTAAATTCGTTGCCTGAGCCGCACCATCATTGAAAAGACTAATACTAAAAGCTACTTGCTCATCTTCTTTCGGGGTCAAATCATCCACTTCTTTGAGCGTTCTGAGATCTAATGAATTTGAAATACCCACGGAAGCATCGTCTTCATTGTCACTGGTATCGGGATCTGTTTGATCCATCACAAAGTCGGCAACTTCAATTTTATTGACTAAAGTTGAGCCCGCAGTTCCGGCCTCAATAAGACACCTGAGCTTTAGTGTAGCGCTTTGAGTGTCGGGAAGAGTCCCAATGACCCAAGAACCATTATCGACATAAGTCCCATGACTCTGCAAATGACTGACGTAGCTCATCCCAACCGGACAACCGTCCGTCAGGATTCCATTCGTCACATCAGCAGGACCGTTGTTTGTTAACTCGATCAAAAATTCAACCGTGTCGCCCTCTTGAGCTTTTTCGGGATCCACTGATTTTTCAATAACAATATTCGCTTCATTTTCAATGGTTATTGTCGCTGAAGCATTATCGTTCGTATCATCAGCATCTGCTTGATCCATCACAATATTTCCAACTGTATTTGTAATCTCATCAGCACTGGTTCCAGTGTTGACCTGACAAACTAAATTCAAAGTTACTGATGCACTCGGCGCCAAAGTTCCAATCGTCCAAAGTCCAATGGTCTGTATATAGGCGGTACCAATGTCGTTACTAACATAAGTCGTTCCTGCAGGACACACATCTGTAACTTGTAAATTTGTTGCTGTTGAAGGTCCCTCATTCGTCACATCGATCGTAAAAGTCACATTTTCGTTTTCTGCAGGTGTCTCATTATCGACACTTTTTTCAAGTTGAATGTCCAACTCACTAGGAACACTAATTTCAACAAAGCACTCGTTGTTTTCGATATTCGAATCGTCTTGATCTAAAATCACATCTAAAGGAGTGATCCTGTTTTCAATCACGCCAGTTGTTCCTGCATCAACGGAGCAAGTGAGCTCGAGCCACTCGCGCTCGAAGTCATTGATTTGACCGATCACCCAAATCCCGGTGCCACTGGTGTATGCACCCTGACTGACAATATTCGACACATAAGTCGTT